>Ga0189287_100021_pt1 | contig 283267 bp, 257 predicted proteins | sample UW86minimetaG_FD_130319 | JGI IMG/M metagenome (GOLD analysis project Ga0189287, IMG submission 130319) | Marine microbial communities from the Costa Rica Dome - UW86 mini metaG | ecosystem: Environmental > Aquatic > Marine > Oceanic > Photic zone | place: Costa Rica: the Eastern Pacific... | reverse complement strand
GACCGCTGAAGCCAAAGCACGTCTGGGCGATCCGAGTTCGACTTGAACTGGCCGAGAACCATCGTGACCTGGCGCTCTTCAACCTCGCCATCGACAGCAAACTGCGTGGCTGCGATCTGGTCAAAATGAAGGTCGTCGATGTCATGGCATCTGGCCAGATCAAGGAACGAGCGTCGGTTCTGCAAAGTAAGACACAGAAACCGGTCCGCTTCGAAATCTCGGAAGGCACCCGAGCCTCACTCGAAAGGTGGATGCAAGACCCGCTGATGGTCGGATCCGAATACCTCTGGCCCGGCCGGTTTCACGAGCGGCTGCATATTTCGACCCGTCAATATGCGCGGATTGTCCGTGATTGGGTGACGTCGATCGGCCTGGAGCCGAGCGCATACGGCACGCACTCAATGCGGCGCACGACGGTGACGCAAATCTACAAAAAGACGGGCAACCTGCGGGCAGTGCAACTGCTGTTGGGCACACCAGGATGGACAGCACCGTCAGATACCTTGGCGTCGTGCTTGAAGATGCTCTTGCGATAGCAGAGGCCATTGAAATCTAAAAACTTGGGCCGTCTTCAGGGACGGCCCAAAGCAGACATTCAAACCTTGGCCACCCAACTGAGGCCAGCCGCCCGAAGCGGACCCGATCAGCCGACCGCCTTAATTGGGCAGAACCCACGGGTCGGGCGGAAAGGGGGCTTTCGCTGCGAAGAGTTTCAAGGTCTGCTGACCGCAACGGTGCGGCCCTTTGCTCTTGCAGGTATTGCTGATTCAGAAAGAGGCCGGGTGATCGGAGACTGGAAAAATGGGAAGTGCTCTCTGCTGGTGGCGATGACAATGAGTTCATCGTTGTCCCCAAATAGCCTCGAAGCGTCTGGACTGTTTCCCCGCCACTATACGGGTGGCGTGGAAGGCCTGCGTTGGGCGAACGATGTCAGCATCCTTTGTCTCGGTCGTAGCAAATTGGGTCAGTTTCAGATTGCACTCAATGCAATCGCGAGGTCGGTGAAACTGTCCACCTCCAGATCATAACCGCCTTCGCCCGCAACCTCTGAACCGGTCTCGCCCCATTCCTCTGGGCGGCGGATAAGGGCTGTCCGGAACCCGACATTGCGGGCGGCGTCCAAGTCGAAGGGATGGCAGGCAACCATTAGGCATTCGGGCGGATCCAGTTGCAGCAAGGTGGCAGCACGGGCGTAGGATTCAGGCAAGAGCTTGTAGACACCGAAACCTTCGCAGGACAGAACCGCATCCCATATCAGACCGTTCAGGCGTGAGCTATCGATGACCAGCCGGTAGGACAGGAGCGTAAAGGACGCCACAATATAGCGGTTTCGCAGGGCGGTCAGGCCGGGATGGACATCCGGCCATGCGGTGAAGCTGTGCGGAGCATCCCAGGCGATCGCGCGGCGGTCAGTATCGTCGAAGATGTCCAACCCATCATCGGCGAGCAGTGTGTCCAGACAGAACCGATGTGCCTCGTCAAAATTAAAGGCCGGCGGGCCGTCGCGCCCGAGATCAAGCATGGCTTCCATGCTGCGACGCCGCAGCTCGTTGGTCAGCGCGCTCCAGTCCCGGGTGATCCCATGGCGCGCGCCGGCCGCCGCAAATGCCTCACGAAAGCCGGTGTGCCAGTCGAGCACAGTGCCACCGGTGTCGAAGGTGAGGGCTTTGATACCTGATAGGCTCACGGGATCAGCACCGTCGCGCCCAAGGTCTTGCCGGACTCGATGGCTTCATGTGCCTTGACCGCATCCTTCAGCGCGTATTCGTAGTTGATGTTGGCATCCAGAATGCCGTCACCGATGGCCTTGAACAGATCGCGTGCCGTCCACTCAAGATCAGAACGTTTGGCGACGTAATGCATGATCGCAGGGCGAGTGATGAACAGGGACCCACGGCGGCCTAAATCCTGGATCACGTCAATGGGATCGGGCGGACCCGACACATGGCCATAGGCCGCGCAGACGCCCATCAGGCGCAAACTGTCGAGGCTGTCCTGCAACGTGTCCTTTCCGATCGCCTCGTAGACCGCGGCGCAGCCCTCGCCGTCGGTCACGTCGCGCACGACGTCAACGAAACTTTGCTGTGATCGGACGACAGGGTAGTTACAGCCTGCCGCGCGGGCGACCTCAGCTTTCTCTTCAGTCGAGACCGTACCCACTACGGTTGCCCCAAGCGCCCTGGCCCATTGGCACAGGATCAACCCCATGCCGCCAGCCGCCGCGTGGACAAGGATCGTGTCACCGGGCTGCACGGCGTATGTGCGGTGCAGCAGGTAATGTGCCGTCATGCCCTTCATCAGCAGCGCGGCAACCTGCTTGTCGTCTAACCCCTCGGGCAGATGCAGCAGCTTGTCGGCGGGATAGTTGCGCACCTCGGAATAAGACCCCAGCGGCGGGATGCCATAAGCAACACGATCCCCGGTCTTAAAGCCGGTCACGCCGTCGCCCACGCCTTCGACAATGCCCACACCTTCAAAGCCGATCACCACCGGCTCGTCGGGCACCGGCCACGGATGAGAGATGCCGCCGCGGTGATAGGTGTCGGCATAGTTCACGCCCACCGCTGTGTGACGCATGCGCACTTCACCCGGCGCCGGGTCGGGTACGTGCCAGTCTTCCCAGTTCATGCAACTGGGCGGACCTTTCTTGTGGATCACTTGTGCTTTCGACATGGTTGCTCCTCCCTTAGTTTGTGCTTGCCCTCAGACGGCTTGCGCCGTCTGCAGCTGTTTGAGGATTTTGGCGTAATTCTCTTCGCCCTGCGCGCCAGTCACGAGATGCTGGCGGTTAAAGATCATCGCGGGCACGCCGGTGACGCCGCGCGATGTCCAGAACTGCTCTTTCTCGCGGACGGTTTGGGCACGCTCTTCACTGTTCAGCATGGCACGGGCCGTGTCGCGATCAAGACCAATACTGGCGGCGACATCGGCGAGAACATCCACATTGTTAAGATCCTCGCGCCGGGTGAAGAACGCCGCGAACAGCGCCAGTTTCATGTCATGTGCCCGGCCCTGATCTTCGGCCCAGTCGATCAGTTGGTGGGCGCGGAAAGTGTTCACCATCCGCATGTCGTCGGCATAGTTGAACTCGAACCCAAGTGCTGCGCCCATCTTGGTCAGGCGCGCCCGCGCCTTGATCGAGCCTTCCAGCGTGGTGCCGTATTTCGCGGCCAGATGATCGCGCAGGTTTTCGCCTTCTTGCACCATATTGGGGTTCAGCTCGAACGGATGCCAATGCACGTTAATGGCCACTCCGGTTACATCGGCGGCATGTGCCAACTGGTGATAGCCGATGACGCACCAAGGGCACACCACATCCGAGACGATGTCTACACGAAGGGGGGTAAAGTCGCTCATCCAATCACTCCTTTGACTGTGGATTTGTAAGGGGCCGGCCGCAGGCGCTGCAAACGCCCGTGCCCGACTGAGATTCATTTTGGACTTGGTCGTGAATGTGGCGCGCAGCCCGGCGTGACAGGCCCAACTCCTTGCGCAGGGCTTCGATCTCGGCCTGCTCGTCCGCACAGATCGCACCATCTTCCAACGCAAGACGAAACTGCGTTTCAAGGCTGGCACGGCGGCGGTGAAGCTGGTCGTTCAGGCCGCTGGCGATGATTCCGGCAGGCAACGCGGCCATGCCGATCCCCACGATGGTGATGATCGCGCCGAAAACTTTGCCTGCCACCGTCACCGGCGTCACGTCGCCATAGCCCACGGTCGTCAGCGTGGCCACCGCCCACCACATGGCAGAGGGGATAGAGCCGAAAGCCTCTGGTTGCGCCTCATGTTCGGCCAACCAGGCCCCGCTTGAGGCAAAGATCAGCATCAGAACAAGGATGAAGAAGCCGGCGAAAAACGCCCCGGCTTCTTCCTCGAACACGGCCAGTAGCATGCTCAATGCTGGCGAATACCGTGTGAGCTTGAGAAGGCGCAGCATCCGAAGGGCCCGAAGGATGCGCAGGTCCAGAGGGAAAAATAGGACCAAGACGGCCGGGAGGATCGCCAGCAAATCGATGATCGCCAGCGGGCTGGCGGCCCATTTGCTGCGCGACCGTACTTCGGGGTTTTCAGGGGCCACCCACAGGCGGGTCAGGTATTCAGCGATGAACACCAGCAGCGACACGCTTTCGAACAGGTCAAACGCCGATTTCCAATGGGCATAAATCGGCGCGACAGTTTCAAGGATAACAGCTCCGACGTTCAGCGTAATGAGTACGATTAACGCGATCTCCAACACAAGCGGGCCATCAGCGTTTCGGTCGGGCCGCTCGAGCCACCAATAGACCCGGGCCCGTAGGGTGGGATTGGCTTCAATCATTGCGGAAGGTCATCCAGGCTCGGCTGACGGGGACCACGATCTGCGAAAATAGCGCAGTGCCCCACAGCAAGTTGGCCACCAAAGATGGCACATGTGGTACGGCAAAGTAAGTGCCGATTGCGCAGAGAATACCGAACAGGCGCACGTCCCCACGTCCAAATCTGGATGCGACGCGATCTTCGATGATCTGCCGCAATGCCCAGAGCATCGCGACATATCCGGCCAACCCGAAGCAACCGATGGCGGCGTATTTGACGGGGTATGTATCCCAGAAACCAATCTTGACCTCGGCCGCAAGCGCCACGCCCACCATCACTCCACACAGCATGAGTACCAGATGTGCCAGCCACCAGATGACAATGGTTGCAGGCCTGTTGTCCTTGGGCTTGGCATTGCCGACAAAGTCGAAATAGATCCAGCACATCACGAACATCGACACGCCGCCGATCACGAAATTGACCAGCACGTCGGGCGTGACTTTGTAGATGCCTTTCTCGGACAGCGTGACCACTAGTTTGAAAAATCCCTCGCCTAGAACGATCAGCGTCAACAACGCAAACCGCTCGGACATGTGTCCAAGGCGCGGGGCAAAACGCTCAAACCGCAGAACACTGGTCTGTGGAATCATATAGACCAGTTGAGTTGTCACCATGGTCGCTGCGAAAACCCAGTAGGCCAGGGGTTTGGGCAGGAATGCTGTTGCCGCGAAGATCACGGCAAAGACCAGAAAGTTGCGGATCTGTTCGCTGGCAAACGACTTGCTCTTGGTATTGACGCGGCGCGCGCGGAAATACAGGGCACCGATCAACGCGCGGTTGGCTGCGAACCCCAAAGCAAAGAACGCCCAGCCCTTTCCATCGATGGCCGGGATCGCAGCGGCCATGAACATGACGGTACAGATCATGAAGGACATGATGATCCGGTGCCAGAAATCGGTGCTAACATAGATGGAGTTGAAGATGCTCAGCTCGCCCCAGGCATACCAAAGGGCAATGAATACACCGGCAAAGGACAAAAAACCGCGCAGATCCAGATGATCCGACAGGTAGTTCCCCAAAAGGAAGATCGTCACCACATGGATCAGATCATAGAACAACTCGACCCAGTGGACGTGGTCATGGGTGTTCTCAAGATCATGGTGATGCTGTGGTTTCCGCCACATCGGATGCTCATTTAGAGCCATGTTCGGGTCTTTCCGCTATTGGATGGCCCACCCCAACCGGGGCGGGGTAAAAGAGATCAACGATCGTCGGGATGCACCCAGGCGTATTTGTCCATGCCGCGATCCAATCGCGTGTGGGTCAGTGCATTGGTGAAGTTCGAGATCAGCTTGGCTGCCAGTCCCGACAGCACGTCCAGAGCCGCCTTGCGGTCATAGCCCGCATCCAAGAACGCCTGCAGCCGGTCGTCGCCGATATGCCCGCGTTTCTCGAGCAGCTCTCGGGCAAAGCTTTGCAATGCCGCCAGTTTGGGGTCGGCCAGCTTTCGGCCCTCGCGCAGGTCGTCGATGACATCGTCGGGCATCCCGGCGCGCTTCATCATCATGGAATGCCCGGCCATGCAGTAATGGCAGCGGTTGACGAAGTTCGAGGTCATGAAGACCACCTGCGTCTCCAGCAACGTGAAGGAACTATGCTTGAGGAACAGGTCGAACGCCTTTTGATAGGTCTCGTAAGTCACCGGGCTTTCGGCAAACAGCGCGTGCAGGCTGATCAGACCGCCGAATTCGGCCACGGTCTGATCAATCAGCGGTTTCGAAGCTTCAGGTGCCGTGTCCTTGGTGTGATAGGTAAAACCGGTTTCTGTAGCGTTTGTGTCGAGCATAGTTCAGTCCTTGTTCACGTCAGAGGCAAACCGCGCGGCGTTCGCCTTGGCCGCCGCCGCGATATCACCCTTGCCGAAGGCCGACGGGCGCGGCTCGGGCAATTGCAAGGCCTCCTGCACCCTCGGCATCGCATCGAGCCGATCAAACCAGGCCTGAAGGTTGGGCAAGCCCTCGACACCCACGGTTGCCCAGAAATAGCTGCGCGCCCAAGGGTAGGTGGCGATGTCGGCAATGGACATCTCGCCACCCACCAGCCAGTCGCGACCCTTGAGCCGCGTATCCAGTACCTCAAGCAGCCTGCGGCTTTCGCTCACGTAGCGGTTGATGGCATAGGGCACCTCATCCCCGTTTGGCTTGGCGATGCGCTGAAAGAACATGGCCTGCCCCATGATCGGACCGATATGGCCGACCTGAAAGAACAGCCATTGCAGAGTCTCGGACCGCTCCACCGGATCGGAAGACAGGAACCGCCCGTATTTTTCCGCGAGGTGCCACAGGATTGCCCCGCTTTCAAAGATCGCGCGCCCCTCGGCCCGATCCCAGATCGTCGGGATCTTGCCATTCGGGTTCATCTTTACGTAGTCGGGAGCATGCTGTTCCTTCTTCGAGAAGTCGACATTGACCAGCTCGTAGTCGATCTCGGCCTCGTGCAGGAAGATGAGCGGCTTCCACCCGTTCATCGTGTTCGCGGTGTAGAGAACGATATCAGGCCGCGGCATTTTCGGCCTCTGCGAATACGGCACCCAGATGGGCATCGAACCGGTCGAAATCGGCTTCGATTTCCGGGTTTTTCATCACGTCGAAAGCGGCAAAAGTCGGCAGTGGCGCCATATCGAAGAACCGGCCGTTCAGGTGCATCGGGCGCAACAGATCGTCAACACTGCCACCCTTGAAGAAGGGCTCTGACGCGTCGTCGAAAGCTTCGCGCGGGGCATTGAAAGTGACCGAAAGCATGTATTTCGTGCCAGTCAGCGATCCGCCCATGCCATAGTTTTCCTTGGGGGCCTCGGGGCTGCGGCCGTCACCGTTGGTCAGGCGGCCGTCCATGCCGACGGTGTAGACTTCGTCCATGTATTTCTTGAACGACCACGGCACGCCCATCCAGTTGATCGGGAATTGCATGATCACCGTGTCGGCCCAGATGTGGTTTTCGACCTCGGCATCGGCGTCATAGCCTTCGGCCACGGTGGTCACACGTACGGTGTGACCCTGCGCCTCGAGGAAGGCGCGGGCGCGGTCCACGAGTGTGGCGTTCAGCGTGCCGGGTGCGAATTCATAGGGCTGTGCCCCGTTCAGAATCAGGATGTTGCTCATGGTAGGTTCCTTTGTGTTTCGGCGGGCTCCACTTGACTCGCGGCCCGTTCGAGGGGAAATTGCGATTGCAGGAAACCGAAATCAACCAGTATACTTTTAGTAACCTTGAGATTGGAAGTGAGGGCACCACATGCGTGCAAGAGTCGAAGACGACCCCCAGGGAAGGCGGCAGGTCTATGAGGCCTGTTTAGAACCTTGCGCGATCGAAAAGGGCATGAGGATCATCGGAGGAAAATGGACCGGGTCGATCCTGTGGCACCTCAAGGACGGTCCGGTCAGGTTCAACGATCTGGATCGGATGGTGGGTGGCGCATCCAAAAAGATGATCACCGAACGTCTGCGCCAACTGGAAACGCAGGGGCTGGTCCGGCGCGAGGTCATGGATACAGCCCCGGTGTCTGTTCACTACGAGATAACCGAGTTCGGGCGCAGTGCGCTGGGGTTCCTCAACGAGCTTCGTAAATGGAGCGAAGGTTTGCCGCAAGAAATCCACGCCGATGGCTGAACTCCCCCGGCTGAAGCCCGACCCTATTCCCGCGATCCATCCAGTCCCGGAATTCGCCGTCAGCGGCGCGCGCGCGGCGGTTTACGAGCGTACCAAGAAGGGACTCGGCGTCCCCTGGATGGGCGTGGTTGCCATGGCCTTCGCGCATTACCCCCGGTTCTATGACACCCTGTGGTCGGCCGTGGAGCCAATCTCCGGAACAAAGGTGTTTAGACAGGCCTGCCAGTCCATGCGGGATGTCGCCGAGCGGGAGGCAGAAGCCTTGGAGCCTGCGCCCTTGGTGTCGCGGCTCATTTCGCAGGGCTATGGCGTGCAGGAGATTGACGACATTCGCGCCTGCAACGAAGTCTTTTCCGCCGGCAACATGCCTTACGTCCTGATGGCGACACTGGCGCGGCTGCTGTTGGAAGGAAACCCATGGCACGGCGGTGGAGATCTCGGTCACGTTACGTCTCCAAGTCCAGCCATGCCCAAGCCGTCTCTGATGGAAATGCATCACGCCTCAGGCGATCTGGCAGCCCTCTACGGTGAGCTCCGCGAGGTGCTCGGGCTTCCTTTCGTCAACACCGACTATCGCGCCTTTGCACGCTGGCCCAGCTATTTCGCCTTGGCCTGGAGCGATCTTAAACCTCGACTGTCCGAGGCCGGGTATGCCACCAGAGTGGAGTGTGTCCATCAAGCGGCCATCAAACTTGTTGTCTCACTGCCGAATGCGTCCGGAATAACCCCTGACGCTCTGCGTGACGCGGCGACATCAGATGCATCGTTGGAAGAGGTCCTATCAGTGGTGAGGTTGTTCCAGTGGCTTTTGCCGGGTTTGGCCGTGAACGTGGCGTTTTTTCGAAGCCAATTGCAACGTCAGTCTGCTGGATTGCCTCAAACGTCGAGCCGATTGCATCGGCATCTTTCAATGGAATAATGCGACCCTGCTTGCTTCGTCCCGCAAGACGTCAATACGCCCACACCACAAATTAGCTGCCAAAACGAAATCCGGCAATGACAGACCACACCGCTGCTTTTGGTTGCCTGGGCTGATGGCTGGTTGAGGACAAGTGTGAACCTGGCGCGGTCGAGTGAAAGACTGAGTTGTCCCGCATTCCGAATGTCGCAAGTTGCGGACGCAAGAACTACCGATGATTCCGCCGCTCTGCATCATGAGGAATTTTGCCATCGCAGCGAAGGAAATGATACGAGCGCTTGCAGCGAGAACCTTGGGCCGCCGAACTTTAACAATGCGGGACACAGTCGCCATTTGCTCCTGCAGCAAACTCGGGTGCATATGTTTCTGCTAAGTACCCGACTTATCACGGGCAACTGCAGTTACAAAAGCGCGCTTGTCGTTGAGCCTGCCACACTTCTCAGCCACCGAAAAAACTTTACGGAGCGCCCCTTCGCTTGCTGCTCGCTAGAAATCTCAAGCCAATAACCATTCGGGCCAACCACCGTCGTTGGCGAAATCTGGACCAAGCTGCCCGCGTCCAACTCATATTCAATCATGTTGCGATCTACCATGGCGATGCCGACCGAATTCTTGGCCGCTTGAATGGCAAGCTCAAGGGATGCAAATTCCATTGATGCCCCGGTGGGCAGGTCGGGGTGGTCCGGTTCTAGTGCCAGCCAGTCCTGCCAGAGAGGAAAGCGTTTTCCCTTGTCGAATACATGCAGCAGACAGCTTGTGCGGAAGGCCTCACGGTCCTCGAAGAGCTGGCGTGAGCAGACTGCAATATGCTGCTCCACGAGCAATTGAACGTGTTCTGATCCTACAGTTGGGTTTGTACCGAAATTAACGACGCAATCCATCCGAATGTTGGGCCATGGCTCGGTGTGGATAGCCAATTCAACGCCCGGAAACCGTTGAGGATAGGACGCCAAACGCAAGGTCAACCAACGGGCCGCCAAAGTTGGTGGAGCCAACAGGTTAATTTTTTGCCTCTGAAAAGAACCGGTCGCATTGTCTACGGCGTCTTCCAAGAGACCAAAGGTCTCGAAGACCCGTTGATGAAAGACCTGACCTTCCGCCGTCAGCGTAATGCTGTTGCCGACGCGATCGAAAAGCTTGAATTCCAGCGTATCTTCTAGCGCTTTTATCTGCCTGCTGACTGCGCTCTGGGTGACACCAAGCTGCCGGGCTGCGGCGGTCACACTCAAGCAATTGCCGGTAACCGAAAACGCTCTGAGCGAGGTGAGGCTGGGTGAATTCTTCAAGAGCATATTCCGTGGATCGCAGAAGGAGAACGCCACCGATCTTAGTCGAGCTTTGAACAAAGGTCATTACAAAAAAGAATGACCATTCCCATTAGTAATTTGCCTGAATCCTTAGTTTTCACCACAGAGACGCCATGGCAACTCGACACAAGGGAGGTGTGGTGTCCGTGGATCACTTCAGAACAGAGCATGATATTCTTGGTTCGGTATCTGTCCCTGCGAATGCCTCTTATGGCGCTCAAACTCAGCGGTCTGTGGGGCTTTTTCCCATATTTGGTGCGCAAAAGGTGTCTGCCTATCCGCAGTTGATCAAGGCAATGCTGCATGTGAAACGCGCGTCTGCCAAGACCAACGTCTCCATTGGTGCCATACCGCAAGACGCGGAAGTTGCTATTAGCGTGGCTATTGATCGTTTGTTGGATCAGTCACTGGATGCACATTTCCCCATACATTCATTTCATGGGGGTGGTGGGATCGGCATCAACATGAATGTCAACGAAGTGCTGGCCAATCTCGCCAACCTCCAACTGGGCACGTCTTATGGCAGCAACGCACCGCTGCATCCAAATGATCACATTAACCTCAATCACTCCACCAGCGATTGCTTGTCCACCGCTTGCCATATCGCGGCCCGTGCCGCTTGGACGGGGCTGGAAACTCAACTGCAGGGGCTGGCTGGTGACCTCGATGAAAGCGCGAAACAGATGGGGGAGCATCCCAAACTGGCGCGCACCTGCCTGCAAGATGCAGTGGATATTCGAGCCGGGGACTATTTCGGTGGGGTTGCCCACAATCTGCGCAAGCTGACGGAGCGCGCCGACGCAGACGCAAATGATTTGGCGGCCGTGAACCTAGGCGGAAACATCATCGGTCGTTCGGATGATTGCGATCCGAAATTCTTTGACCAAATCCTCGATCAGTTGAACGCAGTCCTGAAACAAGCGGGGTTGGCCTATGATCTGCGCCGGGCGGATAATCTGTTTGCCGCTTCGCAAGCGCATGATCCGCTGCAAAACCTGATCTCGTCGCTGGATCAGATCGCCCGGACACTTCTCCGGTTTGGCGGCGATTTGCGGCTGATGGCATCGGGTCCCGATGCAGGACTTGGCGAAATTCTCTTGCCGCAAAAGCAGCCCGGGTCATCGGCCATCCCTGGCAAGATCAACCCGACGATTCCTGAATTCACCATGCAATGCGCCATGATGGCATGTGGCCGTTCAACGACGGCGCGCATGACCCAGGATCACGGAGAACTGGATTACAACCCGTGGCAGATGCTGGTCGTTATCACCCTGCTCGACATGATCGCGCTGCTGCAGAGCGGGGTGTCGTCGCTGCGCCGCAACTGTGTGCAGGGGCTTGAATTGAACTCCCAGCGCAACACCGAAAATGCGCAAGGACTGGGCCCGAGCCTCATGCAGCTCAAACGTAAATTTGGCTACAGCCATGCCTCGGCTGTGGCGAAACAGGCCGCTGGCGATGTGTCCATCGTGCGCGCAGCTCTTTCCGAAACAGAGGACAAACAATGACACTCGACGCAGATTTGAGCTGGGCCAAAAATTGGCTGAGCGAGGAAAAGAAGCAATATTTCAACGGCCAATGGGTTGTCGGTGCAGCTCAGGCTTGGGATGTAACGAATCCCGCTACCGGCGAAACTCTGAGCACGATTGCGCTGGCTGATGCGGGTCAGGCTGATGCTGCTGCCGCCGCCGCCCATCGCTGCCACAAAAGCGGCGTCTGGAGCCGCAAGACCACCCGCAAGGAACGCGCCGATGTGCTCAATGCCATCGCCCGCCTGATCCGCGAAAACGAGCAGAAACTGGCCATTCTGGAAAGCCTGCCGAATGGCAAGCTGTTGTCCGAAGCCATGGCCGATGACATCCCGACCTGTGCCGACATTTTTGAATATTATGCTGGTTGGACCGATAAGTTCTATGGAGAAGTCTCTCCGGTCGAAGACGGTTTTCTGAACTTCACCAATAAGGAACCAGTGGGCGTCTGCGCCCTTATTGCGCCGTGGAACTTCCCGCTCTATCAGGCCAGCCTGAAGATTGCTCCAGCGCTGGCCATGGGCAACACGGTTGTCATGAAGCCGTCTGAGTATACGCCGCTGGCAACGCAGTACCTGTTCGAACTGATCGACCGTGAACTGGACCTGCCTGCCGGGCTGCTGAACCTGCTGGTTTGCGATGGCGCTGCAGCAAACCATCTGACCGTCAGCCGCGACGTTCACAAGGTGTCCTTCACCGGCAGCACCAATGTGGGCCGTCAGATCGTGCAAAACTCTGGTCAGTCGAACCTCAAGGCGGTGACGCTGGAATTGGGCGGCAAGTCCCCCTGTATCATCTTCGATGACACGCCAGATCTGGATGCTGCAATTGACCGCGCCTTTACCGTCATGTTCTCGCACAAGGGCGAGAAGTGTTCCGAGCCAACCCGCTTCCTTATCCAGAAGGGCAGCTATGACTATGTCATGAGCCGCCTGATCGAAAAGGCCGAGGCAGTTCGTTGCGGCGATCCGCTGTCCCCGGATGCACAGCAGGGGCCGCAATGCAACGAGGCGCAGTTCAAGCGGATCATGGATTACATCGAGATCGGCAAGGGAGAAGCCGAACTGGTGGCCGGCGGTTACGCGGATCAGCAGGCTGACAATGCCAACGGCCTGTTCATCCGTCCGACGATCTTTGCGAATGTGCCGGGTTCCGCCCGCATTGCCCAAGAGGAAATTTTTGGTCCGGTTCTGTCCTGTACGCCGTTTGATACCGTGGAGGATGCCCTGACCCTGGCCAATGACACCACCTATGGTCTGGCGGCCGGGGTCTACACCGGCAACATCAACGTCGCGCACCGAATGGCTGATCGTCTCGATGCGGGCATGATCTTTGTGAACCGTTATGGCTGCTACGGTCTATCCAGCCCATTTGGCGGTTTCAAAGAAAGTGGTTGGGGCAAGGAAATGGCGATCCACTCTTTGTCTTCTTACACCAAAACCAAAGGGGTCTGGATCGCCTACGGGTGATCCTACACCGGGCCAGGAAACCTTCCGTCCATTCATCAGGAAAGACTGCAAAATGAAATACACACGCCTTGGCAATTCGGGTCTACGCGTCTCGCGGTTGTGCCTTGGAACAATGAACATGGGGTCCAAGGATTGGAAGCCGTGGATCTTTAACGAAGCCGAAAGCGAGCCGCTGATAGGCCACGCACTGGACAAAGGGATCAACTTCATTGATCTGGCTGATTTTTATTCGGCGGGCGAAGGTGAAGCCGTGGTGGGCAATATCCTGCGCCGCCTGGCACGACGGGATGAGCTGATCCTGACAACCAAACTTGGCTACCAGATTGGTCAGGGCGTGAACTCTTTTGGGACGTCGCGCAAGCATATCTTCGACGCTCTTAATGGCTCGCTTCAACGTTTGAAGATGGATTATGTCGATATCTATATGCTGCATTACTTCGACACCGAAACCCCGGTCGAAGAAACCATGGAAGCCCTGAACGATGTCGTGCGCAGCGGCAAGGCGCGTTACATCGGCGTGTCGACCATGTACACATGGCAACTCGCCAAGATCCTGAATGTCTGCGAAAAAAATGGCTGGACTAAGCCGATCAATATGCAGCTTCAGTTGAATTGCGCCTACCGTGAAGAAGAGCGCGAAATGATCCCTTATTGCATGGATCAGGGGATTGGTGTGTCGTCATTCAGCCCGCTGGCGCGTGGCAGCCTGGCCAACGTTCCGGACTCGACCCGCAATAAGACTGACTTTTTTACCGCACAGATGTACAACGATCAAGCATCCTTTGACATCGCCCGTTCCGTGCAGCGTGTGGCCGAAACCAAAGGCATCACGCCCGCGCAAGTGGCGCAAGCATGGGTTTTGGGTAAGCCCGAAATCTCATCGATGCTGGTGGGGGCAGACAGCGTTGAACAACTGGATACGGCCGTTGCTGCGCTTGATACAGAATTGGATGCTGAGGATCTGCACGAGATCGATCGCAACTACACGCCCTGCGATCTGATCAACGATTACACTGCGGAAAATCGCACTCCACGCAGCCCGCGCGCAGCCATCGGCAAATATACGGAGCAGGCGACAAACGCAGCTTGATCCAATGCCCGCGAGCCTAAGGCTTGCGGGCATTTTTTCGCATGTCACCAAGTTTCTGAAAGGAATGCACAAAATGAACACGCATTACAGGGAGCATCGGAAGATTGACCCAAGCCAGGGCGCACGCCTTGGCGACGGGACGGAAAATGACGGCAACCGGGTCGAGATCGGGCCGACTGCGCTCGCGCATGCCGAATGGCGCGAGGCGGGCCTGGAACTGCCCGACCTGGCCGAGATGCGCAAAGACCGGCATCAACGCCTGACCGATGCCATCGTGGCGCGCGGCTATGGGGGCCTTCTGATGTTCGATCCTTTGAACATCCGCTACGCAACCGACACCACGAACATGCAATTGTGGAACACCCACAACCCGTTCCGGGCCTGCCTGCTCTGTGCCGACGGGCATATGGTTCTTTGGGACTACAAGAACGCACCTTTCCTAGCCGAGTATAATCCGCTCGTCCGCGAGTGCCGGTCCGGAGCGGACATGTTCTATTTTGCGCGCGGCGACAGGATCGGCCCGGCGGCCGACGCCTTCGCGGCCGAGGTGGCGGACCTGCTGTCCACCCATGCTCCGGGACATACCCAAATCGGCATCGACAAGATCCAACCCGCTGGCCTGGATGCGATCCGCCGCGCGGGGTTGGAGTATCGCGACGGAGAAGAAGTCACCGAACGCACGCGGGGTATCAAGACCGAACACGAGATACGCGCCATGCGCTGCGCCATCCATTCCTGCGAGCGCGCCATGACCGCTATGGAGGACTTCGCGCGCACCGAAATTCCAAAGGGCGGTGTGACCGAGGACGACGTCTGGGCCGTGCTCCATGCTGAGAACATAAAGCGCGGTGGCGAGTGGATCGAAACACGGCTGCTCACCTCGGGCCCACGCACGAACCCTTGGTTCCAGGAATGCGGGCCCAGGGTCATCTCCGAGAACGAGATCCTCGCCTTCGACACCGATCTGATTGGGCCCTATGGCATCTGCGCGGACCTTAGCCGTACATGGTGGATTGGCGACGACCTTGCCCCGGCCCACATGCGCGAGAGCTACGCAGAGGCGGTCGAACACATTCGCTACAACACGGAGTTGCTGCGACCCGGAGTGCATATGGAAGAGCTGACCCGTTCACTACACGTGTTGCAGGACAAGTATCAGGAGCTCAAATATTCCTCGCCGATGCACGGGGTGGGCCTGTGCGATGAATGGCCCCTGATCGCCTATCCCGACCGTCTGGTGGACGGCGCCTTCAACGCCATCCTCGAGCCTGGCCTAACTCTGTGCGTCGAAGCGCTGGTCGGCGAGGTCGGCGGCGACCACATGGTCAAGCTGGAGGACCAGGGCGTTGTAACCGACGGCGGGTTCGAGACGATCTCGACTTACCCCCTCGACGAGCGCTTGTTGGGCTGAACACCCAAGCCTGAAATCTCAATACGCGAAACCAATCGGCAGACCGGTCCCACGGTTTGCCGACCGGTAGACTTAAACACTAATGGGAGGAAATAATGAAACCACCTTTAAACAAACTGGATATTCCAGTTTCAGAGAGCGGCTTTTACGCCGGATTTTCTAAAAATGTGGCCGTTGGAGCCAAGCTCCTCGTAACCGCGTTGATCGTGTGGGCCGTAGCATTTCCCGAGAGCGCTTCATCGGCGCTGGGATCGCTCAACACGCTCATACTCGGAGTGTTTAACTACTGGTATATTTATGCCGTAGCCTTTTTTCTGATCCTCTGCCTGGTTCTGGCTGTTTTGCCTGTCTCCGGCCGTTTGCGATTGGGACAAGACGATGAAAAGCCGGAGTTCTCGAATTTCTCATGGTTTTCCATGATGTTCAGCGCGGGTATCGGGATCGGGATGCTGACATTCGCGACCGCTGAACCGATTTACCATTTCCAGAACAACCCCAACGTGATCATGGGCGAAGTCGCCGGTACGTCTGCAGAGGCCGTGCGCTCGGCTTATATCTGGTCTTTCGCGCATTGGGGGCTGTCGGCCTGGGGCGCATATGCAATAGCCGGGCTGGCGTTCGCCTACTTTTCCTACCGCCGCAATCTGCCGCTGACGGTGCGCACCGCGCTGATCCCGCTGTTTGGCAAGTCGCTGTCGGGGCCGCTGGGGCATTTGGTCGACATCGTGTCGGTGGTCGCCATCGTTTTGGGCATTGCCCAGACGCTTGGGTTTGGTGTGGAGCAGTTCGTGGCCGGCCTGGCACGCATTGGCGTCGGTGACTGGTTGCTGGTGGCCGACGGAAACGGCGGCCAGAAAGCATCCTTCGCTGCGATCCTGTTCGCCCTTCTGGTCATTGTCGGCGCATCTACGTTGTCGGCCCTGTCCGGCGTCGGACGCGGGATCAAATGGCTGTCGAACCTGAATATGGGGCTGAGCTTCTTTCTGCTGGCGTTCTTCCTGATCTTCGGATCCACTATGTTCGCCCTCGAAGTGTTCTTCGTCGGCATCTGGGATTACCTGCAGGCGCTGCCCGGCATCAGCTTTACCGTTTGGTCCGACGACGGCACCGAACAGGGTGCGGCCCTGGCTGGCTGGCAAGGCGGCTGGACCGTGTTCTACTGGGCCTGGTGGATTGCCGTGACGCCGTTTGTCGGCCTGTTTCTGGCACGGATTTCGCGCGGCAGAACCGTGCGGGAATTCATTCTGGGCGCGATGATCATTCCGTCGATCATGTGCTTTATCTGGTTCGCCTTTATCGGCGGCACAGCCATTGATCTGGAACTGAGCGGCGCTGCCGGAAACGCGATCCTGGGCGTTGGGATTTCCGATCAGCTCTATGCCACGCTTTCGGTCCTGCTCAGCGACGGGCTGACATGGGTGTTCTCGGTCATCGTCGTCGTGTTGCTGCTAACCTATCTGGTGACATCCGCGGACTCGGCCGTGTTGATCATCAACACCATCAACGCCGCCGGTGATGATGGCCCCAAGGCGCGCCCCCATATCATCTTTTGGGGTATTGCGCTGGCCTTGGTCGTTGGCGCCCTGCTCGTTGTCGGCGGCCTGAAAGCCATTCAAACCGCGATGGTCATTGCCGCGCTTCCGTTCAGCTTTGCGATGGTGCTGATGGGCTTTGCTCTGATCAAGGCAATCATCAATGATAGCCGTCGAAACGCGGCCGGTGTCTCATCGACAGTGGACGATGAGGACCCGCTGCCGGCCGAGTAACAGCGTCCGATCCTCGCGGAGCGCCCGCACAAATTATTGTGGGCGCTCTTTTTGCAATCGAAATGCGGGAGGGCTTGATTCCTACGATTTCCAAGTTGCAAATGTCCATTTATTGCAGTTTCAAACGCTACCCCCGCAGGCGCAGCGAATGACTGCTCCCCGCCCCTTGGTGTCGAAACCCAACTTCCGATATGGGCTGGGACCGGCCCTTCGTCATTTTTGGAAAGAAGGGCCAATCAGAGCCCATAGTCGCCGTTTCAGCCCCTCCTAGATGCTACAAACAACAGCGCTGATCCTCGCCCTAACCTGACAGCTGCGCTAGCCCTGTGACTGAAGGAAGTGGTAGGGCCTTGATCTGCAGATCTGGGCCTAGGTGGAGGTGTAGAACCAGCCACGATTGTTGCGCTGATCGCCGACGGCAGCTCGGATGCGTAGTTACAAAATTCTATGTTGTGACTCGGTATTGTAATTTGAGTTTCTGTTCAAAATTGCATGCGTATTGCGACCTTAGGAGCTCTGCTTAGGTCTTTCGTAAAGTATAAGAGACAGGTCGGCCTGCTGAACCACTATTTACTGACCATTCTGGAAACGACGTGATCCGCCCAAGCTTGCATCATCTGCCGGCGCTGCTCCAACAGGTCGGTTCGGTGATAGGCTGCTTCGGTTGTGTTGGCTATAGTGTGGGCGAGGGCGCGTTCGGCGAGGTCGCGAGGGTATTGATGCTCAGAAGCCCAATCGCGGAATGATGAGCGGAAGCCATGTGCGGTTGCTGTTCTTCCTGCAACGTCGCTTGAAATGTCATGATCGCGAAGGATTTTGGTGAGGGTCATATCGCTGATCGGCGCTTTTCCGGAATTGCTGAAGGCAAGATTTAACGGGTTTGCGAATTCTAGCCGCTGTTGCAGAACCGCTATTGCATGCGTGCTCAATGGAACCCGGTGTTGCACACCGGCTTTCATGCGCTGGGCTGGTATAGTCCAAATCTGGTTGGCAAAATCGAATTCCTGCCAAGTGGCGCCACGCACTTCGCCAGAGCGTGCGCCAGTCAGGATCAAAAACAAAAGGGCTTGCCTGCCGGTGCTTTGGCGCGTGCTGCTGAACAGTTGCTCTGCGACTTCCGGCAACTGCCGCCACGGGACGGAAGGGAAATGTTTCACTCGGTCCCGCTTGCCGGGTTGCTTGGGCAGGAGGGCCGTGGCTGCATTCACCGCATTGGTCGCCGCATAGCCATGGGCCACACACCAAGTCATCACCCTTTCACAGCGTTGGCGCACGCGGCTGGCGGTTTCCGCTTTGGTAAGCCAGATGGGTTTCAGAACCCGGGCGAAATCTGCGGTGGTCAGCTGATCTACCTGCGTCTGACCAATGGAAGGAAAGGCATAGGATTCGAGCGTCGTGATCCACTGCGCGCTGTGCTTCTTGTTGCGAAATCCTGGGGCAATATCCGCATAAACCTGCCGTGCGGCCTGTTCGAAGGTTGGCGTGGCTCGCAACCGGTCGGCCTCAAAGGCTGCGCGTTGACGCTCGTCAATCGGGTCTGCGCCACATTGAATGCGCTCGCGGGCTTCAATTGCCATCTTCCTGGCTTGGGCGATGCTCAGGGTTGGGTAGGTGCCTAGACCCATGTCCCGCCTCTTGCCCGTTGTGGGGCTCACAAAGCGCAGGACAAATTTGCCAGAGCCCGCCTTGGCGCCGGGTCTGAAATACAGTCCAGGTACGCCACCAACGGCGGTTGGCTTGTCATCGCGTTTGGATTTTCTGGCTTTGGCATCTGTCAGCATCAATCACCTCACGAGGCTACTGTAGGGCAGTACTGGTCCCACATCTAGTCCCACATAATTGTTAAGATTGCGTGATGCCAATTGCGACGGGTTAACAGTGGGAGCTTAGGAAACGGTATGTTTATATAGGTTAATTTGCGGCATTTGAGTCTGATTGAGGCGATCTGCGATTGGCGGATGGCGGACTTCGTCTCCGCCATCATCACACATTGGCGCTTGATCAAAATGGCTTCGTAGAGGCCTTCGTTCCTCGTGACCCGGCTTGGTGTCTCGGGATGTACGGGAATGTTGTTCCGTCTTTATGTATCTCTGGTCTTGATCCCAGGATTTCATTCCGCGTGGATGTTCTTCGAGCCTTTTGATAGGCCGGACTTGGACAGTTTTGCCGTTGCGACCTTGGAGCGAGGCTAGGTCGCGGTTCAAATCTAAGCCTGTTGTGAAGAGGGCCTGCGTGGGGTTGCGTCGCGCTAAAGGTGATTTCCTGTCCAAAAGGCACCTTGACCAGAAGAAAAACGCCATTTTCTATAAAACTGCGGGTTTTACGGTATCTTTTTCGCTCAACTTTGAAAATTGAGAGCCGTTCACCAAAGAGAGTGGGCGCGAAACGTCGTTCTCATTTGAAAATGTTTGGTAATTTCAGCGGTACGAGTCACGAGATGACGCATTCTTTTTTGCCTTCGGCACCTACCATTGCGAGCAACGGCGATCGCTCCCCACCGTTTCTGTCACGCTTTGGTACGGATCGGCATTTCTGAAACAGCAGTGTAGATCACACATCAGGAGCGGCCTCTCTGTGACCGACTGATGGGGGCAGCCACCGCCATCTCCGATCATCAGCAACTACAAGCCACCGTCTGATCGGAGGCAAACATTTCGACGGCCTATCGCGGGCCGGATCAACCCAACATGAACAAAACCAAAAATGGGCGCTGGGAGGCCCCTAAATGACACGACATTCAAGACAGATCTTCAATCGGTTTGGCACAGCGCTCCTCGCCACTTTGTTGCCGGTGAGCGCCTATGCTTTGGAAGGCGGCCAGTGGGTAAATCAAAACGGCCCCAACGGGTCCAACTGTTTGGAAATTCGCTGGGACCAAAGCAGCCATACCTATCCTGGTGAATGGGGGACGGCTTATATCTTGGTGAAGGACGGTGGCACCGTGTATGAGGCTGCAGGTGCATCCTGGCGATTTGGCGGGCCCTTCGTCTGGGGTGCGGCTGGACCCGTCACGGTTGCCGCACTAGAAAGTGCGTGTGGTTACCTGAATGTTACCAATCTGGCGCAAGAGGGCCGTGATGGCGCCTCCTTCGCCGCTGAAACTGGCTTCAGCCTCAGCTGGCGCGCGCAGGAAACGGCAACTGGCAGTGTCTTTGAGTATACCGTGGCTTCACGGGGGCGGCTGGCACGACGCTGATCAACACCCGTACGGTCCATATTGCAGAAACGGTTGCGCCAGTGATCACACCGCCAGCCGATATCAACACGGCTGCGGTCACCACCCCGACCTATCAGACGATTGACGTGACCACCTTGGGGTCTGTTTCAGATAACGAGAGCACCGGTCTTTCGATCACCTACCGTGTTGGCGCGACGGTTTTGAGCGGGGCCTACAATTTCCCTGTTGGTACCACCACCGTCACCATGGACGCTGTAGATGATGTTGGAAACAACGCGGTTCAGCAGCAGTTTGACGTCACCATTACCGGTAGCGCGGCACCAACAGCTGTGGTCGGCGCACTCAGCAGCGGCGCGGGTGACACCTATGTGTCGACGATCACCCTGTCTGACGCATCGACCGATTTCACCGACGCGGATCTTTCGGTGGTGAATGGCAGCGCGGTCCTTACCGGCTCGGGCACCAGCTACACCGCAACCATTACCCCAGCGGCTGAGGGCAATGTTTCGCTCAGCGTTCTGGCGAACAGCTTCTCCAACGGTGGGGGCACCTTCAACACCGCGGCGTCAAATACCGAGAGTATCCTTCACGATCTGGCGCCTTCGGTCACGATTTCCGGGATGCCGACGCAATTCTCGGGCACGGGATCGTTCAACCTGACCGTCACCTTCTCTGAGGATGTGACCGGCTTTGACGCTTCCGATGTGGTTGTGACCAATGCAAGCGTTGGCGCCGTTACGGGTGGTCCGGCTGTCTACACTGTGGCCGTGACGCCCAACGGTCAGGGCAATGTCACCGCCAGCATTCCTGCCGGTGCGGCCCAAGACAGCGGTTTGAACCTGTCGACGGCCTCCAACAGTCCGACAAGCACCAGCACCATTGTTGATGACACGGAACAGCTGATCGCCAAGGCCACCTATGGTCAGGCCAGCCAGTTGATCGCGTCGCAGCCCGGGTTGACCAAGCTGTTGACCGGCGTTGGTCGCGGTGGCTTTGATGCAAATGTCACGAAAAACGCTGGCTCATTTGATCTGAAAAGTGATCCGGGCAAGTCAGTTTGGGCCGAGTTGAAAGGCTCGTGGTCCACTGTGGAAACCAGCGAGCAGCAGTATGTCTTCGGGGCAATTGGCAGCCATGTAAAACTGAATGACGATCTGTTGGTTGGCGCGATGATCCAGTTTGATCGCAGCGAGACCACCGAAGGGGCGGCAAGCCTAAACAGCACGGGTTGGCTGGTTGGTCCCTATATCGTGGCCAAGGCCCCAACGCAGCCGCTCTACTTCGAAGCCTCAGCCCTGTTTGGCCGCGGTGAGAATGAAATCAGTCCGCTTGGCACCTACACCGACCGCTATGACAGCGAGCGTTGGTTGCTGAACCTCGGGGTGACCGGTGAGATCAAAAAGCAAGGCTTCACCCTTTATCCCAGCGTCAAACTGAGCCACAGCTCGGTGTCGACGGACGGCTATGTCGATGGTCTGGGCAACGCGATCCAGTCCGGCAAAGTCGGTGTGACCGAAGGATCCTTCGGGATCGATGCGGTCATTCCGCAGCCCTCGGCATCGGGTGAGCTGGATCTGCTGATCGGTGTTTCCGGCATCTTGGCCCAGACAACGGGTAGTGGTGCTGCTGCGACGGTTGGATCTGGTGTAGACCAAAACCGGGCGCGTATCGATCTGGGCTTCAACCTGGTCAATGGCGCCAACACCCTGCGGTTTGAGGTGTTCCATGATGGGATCGCAGCCTCGGATTATGAAAACACCGGGGTGGAAATCCAATTCACCCGCTCGTTCTGAGCAGTTTGATGATGAACTCAAAAGGGGGGCTTCACGCTCCCCTTTTTTCTTTTGGAGCGCCCGGATCATTGGAGTGGATTCCGCGCCGTCGGTCCAATGCAAGGGGCATATTTGACCGACACCGGCAACGGTTTGACATTGCACGCTCGCTCGCTAGCTGATGATTGGGCGGAGGTGACGGTGCCTGCATTCGCTTAACCCTGCGCATTCGCATTGTCCGTCTGCGCGATCCCTTTTTGAATTTAACTCCGGCACCTTGATTGATCCCCAAAGTGGCCTGCCTGAGGTGGTTTTTCGGTCCGGGCCTTTCCGCAGGAGAGACACATGACAAAAGTGATTTACGGCTGCGCTTGTTGCAACGGCGTGTTTGGTCAGATCATGGCCAGCAATCACAAGGTGCAGGATTTACGGGCGCAGAGCAGTGGCGGATGAGCCTGTAACTGGGGCATTGATTGGACCGCAGTGGGTCGCCGTGACTTTCTGAAAGCGGGAGCGGCTGTCGCCGGGGTGTCGATGCTGCCTGCCGGCAAGGTAGCTGCGCAAAGCAGCGCGATCACCGTGTTTAAAGGCGGGACAATCCTGACAGTGGACACCGATTTCTCTGAGGCTGAGGCAATTGCCGTTCAAGGCGATCACATCATTGCCGTCGGTCCGGAGGCCGAGGTAATGGCAGCAGCGGGCGATGGCGCCGCAGTGGTTGATCTGGCGGGGAAAACCGTTCTGCCGGGTTTCATTGATGCCCATGCGCATGCCGTTTCCGCCTCAGTGGTGGACCTGATTATGGATTATGTCGGCATGGCGCGGTTTGCCAGCGCCGATGAGGTGTTGGCCTTTATCGCCGAACAGGCGGCGGTGACACCATCGGGCGAATGGCTAGTCTATCGCAACTTTGACCCCGCCGTGCAGACCGGACCGGCGGCGCTGACCTTCAAAGAGCTTGATGCGGTTTCGACCGATCACCCGATTATGGTGATGAACGCCTCGGGCCATATTGCTTACGCAAATTCAAAAGCGTTCGAAGTCTCTGGCGTGGGCGAGGATGTGCAAAATCCCCCCGGCGGTGAATTTGTGCGCGATGCAGATGGTAAGTTGAACGGCACGATCAAAAACAACGTCGCATTTGTGCAGATCGCCAACAACTATCCGGCGTTGCAGGCCGCGAACCCGGTTGATGGCCTGCTGAGTCTCACCAAGAAATGGAGCGAAGTGGGCATCACCACCGTGTCCGAGCTGAGTTTCGGGGCGTTGACCCAATCGCCTGCGGACATGGATGTGATGATGGGGGCTGTGCAAACGGGGCAGCTGACCGCACGTATCCGGGCCTATCCGTTCTACACCATTGGCACGGACACTTGGGATGAGGCCGGGATCAAACCCGGTGACGGCAATGAAATGGCGCGGATCTCCGGCTACAAACTGGTGGCCGATGGGTCCAACCAAGGCTTCACCGGGCTGCAGCGCGATCCCTATCTGAACTCCGATGATCGCGGATTGGAATACATGACACCCCCGGACCTTGCCGCACAGGCGGTGGAACGGGCCAGCAAGGGCTGGCAACTGGCGATCCACGGCAACGGTGATGCCGCGATTGATAACATTCTGGAGGCCTGTCAGGCCGTGAAGGACGCCGGCGTAGACATGTCTCAGGTCCGGGTTCGGATCGAACATTGCTCCATCCTGCATGACGAACAGATTGCGCGGATGAAAGAGCTGGATGTGTCTGCCAGCTTCCTGATTGGTCATGTCCACTACTGGGGCGTTGCAATCCGGGATGAGGTGTTTGGCCCCGAAAAGGCGCAGCTGCTGGACCGTTGCAAGGCCTGCGAAGATGCCGGTGTTGGGTTCACAATTCATTCGGACTTTATGGTGACGGATCCAAATCCCTTGCACATGGTTGAAATGGCGGTGACCCGGCGCACCTGGAAAGAGCCGGAGTATGTTTTGGCGCCGCAGGAACGGATTTCTGTGGAAAGTGCCATTCGCGCGATCACGTCTGAGGCGGCCTGGCAGCTGTTCTCAGATCATGAGATCGGCAGCCTTGAGGCCGGGAAAATGGCCGACATGGTGATACTTGGGGCGGACCCCCGTCAGGTTGACCCTGACGCGATCAAAGAGATCCCGGTTCTGGAAACCTGGATGGGTGGGACGCAGGTCTACAAAGCCTGATCCACCCACCCCTGACCAAAGCGCCCCCAGCCTGTCACGTTGGGGGCGTTTTCTATTGGCCAGAAGACGCTGTTGACACCCCTTCCGTTTAGGCGAAGTAATGCGGGATATTTTAATCCCCCATTTGCGCATTTGCCGCGGATCTTTAAGAAATTCATCTTGCCGATGGTGCCGAAGGCAAAAGGGCGTTATTTGAGGGGCAAGCCGTTGCGTCAACCGCAACTCAATTGCCGTATTTGCAGCCGCTGATGGTCAGCGGTTCCAGACAAAAGACATATGTAGAAGGCCGTGATGAAACAATCGATCCCGCTGACCTCTCTCCCTGAAAACAGCCTCTATGGCGAAGGTGATATCTTCGTTCTGTTTGGCGAACTGTTTGGCCGCGGCTATGCCACCGGCTTGATCGAAGCGGCCAAAGCCGCGGGCATGACCGTTGTCGGTGTCACCGTTGGCCGCCGCGATGAGGATGGCAGCCTGCGGGCGCTTACCGCCGAAGAACATGCCGCGGCTGAGGAAAACCTGGGCGGCAAGATCATCAACGTGCCGCTGATGGCGGGCTTTGACATGGACGCCCCTGATGGCGAAAAGACTCCGACCGATCTGGTTGGTGAGATGACCATCGATGGCTGGCAGGACCACAAGCTGGATTGGGATCTGATCGATCGCTGCCGTGACTTGGGGGTGACCCGTTTCAAAGCCGCCCTGGCTGAGGTTATGGCCCAGCTGGACGCGCTGATCCCGGCCGGCAAGAACGTGTTCTTCGCCCATACGATGGCCGGCGGTATCCCGCGCGCCAAGGTGTTCATGGCCATTGCCAACCGCATCTACAAAGGTCGCGGCGCCCGTTACATGCCGTCGCAGTCGCTGGTCGAAAGCGATCTGGGCAAGCTGATCCTGCAGAACTTTGATGAGGTGACCGCGCATACCTTCGGCCATCTGATCGAAGCCAGCAGTGCCATCCGCACCCGTATTGAAGGCGAAGGTGGTCAGGTCCGCTACACCGCTTACGGCTATCACGGCACCCGCGTGCTGATCGATGGCGAATACACCTGGCAGACCTACACTAACTACACCCAAGGTTTCGCCAAGATGAACCTTGAGGCCCATGCGCAGGCCGCATGGGACAAGGGTGTGAAAGCCACCGTGTTCAATTGCCCGGAAATCCGCACCAACTCCTCCGACGTGTTTGCTGGTATCGAACTGTCGCTGCTGCCCCTGCTGGAGGCGCTGCGCAAAGAAGGCGGCGGTGCCTGGGTGGATGCGCTGTGGCAGCAATGTCAGGACCTGCTGAAAGAGGATGCGACCATCGAAGGCCTGCTGAAAGACGTGAACGACTATCAGCTTGATCCGGTCATGCAGCCCTTCAACAACTTCGAAGCCTGGCCCATGCCCAACAGCGGTGAACAGGTTGAAAAAACCGTTGGCACCTCTCAGGCGATTGTGGCCCTGCACAAAGACCGCAAGGTGCTGGTCAGCGACTTGCTGAGCCAGGAAGTGCTGAGCGCCACCGGTTCCCTGATCTTTGGTGAGGCGTCGGACCCGGCTGGCCCGGTGCTGTGGCTGGACCACGACCTTGTGGCGCAGCAGCTGATTGCCGCCAAAGGCTGATCGCTTCGTTGATTGACATGACAAAGGGCCACCCGATCAGGTGGCCCTTTTTGTTGCATCGCTCACGATTGGCGGCGCGTTGTTACTTCTGTGTCAGCAGCTTGAACGCCAGTCCCAGGAAGACAACACCAGCAACCCGCTGCAGGATGACCTGGGCTTTGCCGGTGCCTGCCATCTTTTGCCCTGCCATGCCGGCGGCAACGGCCAGACTGCCAAAGACCAGTAGGGTCACCAGCGCCATCACCAGCCCCAGAATGAGGATCTGCATCGCCACATTCCCAAGGGCCGGGTTCACAAACTGGGGCAGGAAGGCCAGCATGAAGATCGCCACTTTGGGGTTTGAGATGTTCATGATCATGCCGCGCCCGACAAGCCGCAGCGGGCTGAGGCGTGGCGTTTCCTTGTTCTGCAGCGCAGAGGCACCGGCACGAAATGCCCCCCACGCGAGGTAAACCAGGTAGGCCGCACCAAGGGTTTTCAGAACGGTGAAGGCCGCAGGAACCGCCTGCATCGCCGCCGCAAGACCTAAGGCAACGGCTGCAGTGTGAACTGCCAACCCACAGCAGAGCCCCAGCACAACCATCAGGCCAGCACGGCGACCGACAAGGGCGGATTGGGTCATGACAAAGATATTGTCGGGACCGGGCACCAGCGCAAGCAGGGCGCTGGTGGCAGAAAAGGCGATCAGGGTTTCAATACTCAGCATCTGTCTTCCTCGCAGGCACGCCCCACTGGCGCGCCGTCAAGCTGTTACAGATGTTGCTTCAAAAGCCAAGAGGCGAGGTACGAGGTGCGCCTGCGGGGACCTAGCGGTGACGGTCCCGCCAGGCGTCATATGCGGCCTCGGTCCCACCTTTGCCGTGACGGTCCCAGACATGCACGCGGGTTTTGGCCGTCGCCCGGCTGCCGACTGTGGGGGGCTGGCAGGTGATGGCCACGTGGTCGCCATCGAAAGAGGCAAACCGGACAGAGGCCGCAGACTGCCCATCCATCAGCTTGCGCCGCAGGAAATCCACCGCAATCCGCTCGCCCTGACGCAGGGATTCATAATGTTCGCTGTATCGCTGAACCCCTGCAAAACACCGCCCGAAGGAAATGTTGCTGGCCAGCTTGTTCAACTCACCCTGCACAGTGAGGTCTGCGCTGTCCTTGGCGGCGGCCAGTCGGGTGTAATCGAAATCCGGATCTGGTGTGTAAGGATGGGGCAGCATCGCCCCTTCACCGCTGAGCAGCCGTTCGTCACTGAAATAGGCGGCAGGATGCAGGGGCTCCGCCCCAGTCAGGATCGGCCGACCCCGCTCGGGCGTGCCAGCGGGCAGCTGATACATCTCAAAAAAGGCCTTCAGCACCGTCACGCAGGCGCCGGCAACGGTGGCATGGGCAGACCCGTGGCCGGGGTGCATTGGCGATCCTTCCGGGTAGACCTGTGGCAACAGGGCATTGCTGTCCTCATGCAATGGGCCCAGATCAACGGTGCCATATTGGGCGCTCCAGAACCTGTTGTTGGTGCGGTTCAGCTGACATATGGCGCTCAACAGGCCGCTATCCGTCAGATCCCGCGACATCCGGGCAAAAAGCGGCTGCTCAGAGCCAAGGCTCTCCGCAGCGCTGCCACCGGTTTGTGACAGGGCGATGCCGGCGGCCAATGCCTCGGGCCGGGCGGTCAGCGGGGGGGCGAATTTCTGCGATTGTGCACTGGTCAGGGCCAGATGTCCCACTTCGGCCAGCATGCTGAGGATATGGGCGGCCCCAAATGTCGCCGCGCCATCGCGGGTGGGATGGCCGCGCCCCTCTGGCAGGCCCTGGTCCGTTGGCTCCTCCGCGCCCAGCAGGATCAGCGCGGCGTTCTGGTAGGCCTGGAACAACGTGTCAAAATGCACATAGGTCGCCAGATCACGTGGCGTGGTGATGAACCGGGCGGTGTCGCGGAAGCGGTCATAGGCATCCTTGCGGTTGGATCCGTTTTGCACATCCAGCCAGGTTGCCCATTCCGTCATATGATCACAACCATCCAAGTGACCCGCAAACCGTTGGGAGATCATCTGAACCCCGTAGCGGATCACGCCGTCATTTGGCTGAATGCAATCCTCCTGCGTGCTCAGAAGCTTGCGAATGGGGGCAGGGACGTAGCGTGCTGCGCGGCTGAGGGCATCCTGTGACGGCGCTGCGCGCGCGGCCTTGGGGCCATCTTCGGTGTCCAGCGCATCAAGCGCTGCATGTTCGCGATTTCCGACCAGCAGAAACTGCGAGATATAGGGGCCAACGCGATCCCCGGGGGTGCAGCCGTTGAACAGATCTGCAGGGTCCAGATCGCCCCGCGCCAGACGGCGTTTGGCGGCCGCGGGGCCTTTGGCGTTCTGGAAATAGGGCAGATCCGCCAGCTGTTCGGTCAATCGCGCGGTGATCCGGCAGGTGGCCCAACGTTCAAAGGGAATGTCTCGCAACAGCGCGGCGGCATAAAGCTCACCCATTTCGGCGGTCAGCTCATCCGATCCCAGTTCCGGTGACGCCGGCATCTGCGGTGCTGCGGTGGGGCCGGTCGCGCCCAGCCCGTCATCGCCCGGTCGTGTCAAAGGTGTTGGCGTGGCCAGTGGGCTTTCCTGTCGCCGTGCCTCATGGCTGCCACTGGGCCGCAGGAAGCCGCCAGAATAAAGCGGCACATTGAAACCCGCATGGCGGGTGGTTAGCGCAGTGATCAATTGTTTTAGATCCCCCGCCCGTACGCGTCCGTAGGGATCGTGGCGCAGCCCCTTGGTGTAGGTGCCAAAGGCCGCCAGCAACATATCATCATCGCTGCTGTGCAGTGAGGTTGCAGCCTTGATCTGGGCGGCGGACCAAGATCCGTTTGTTGCCCCCCGGCCATTCCCGACCCCACCAGCGCTGAGCATCAGCGCTGAATGGGTCCGGGTGGCGGTGGCGGAAGGAGGGGAGGGGTTTGGACGAAAACGAGTCATACTGGATCTCCTGCCGCGGGCTGGACCGGTCAATGCGCGGCACACCCATGCTGCAGTATGGCGCGTGAACTCAGCGTGAGTTTTTGCCGTCAAATAATCGGCGACGGCGGGCTTTGGCCTCGCTAAGGTTGTTTCATATAGAAAATAGGGGAGTTCATTATGCCATTTGCCCAGACACAACAGACGCAACAGACACAGCAAACCCAACAGACGCAGCAGACCCAGCAAACCCAACAAACGCAGAGCGCCCCGGGGCTGGCACACGCCGGGCAGGGCAGCTCACTGGCGCTGAGCCTTGCCTTGGATGCGGTGGCGCTGACCCTGCCGGGCACGCCGGACAGCAGTGTCAGCCACAAGGTGCCGCGCGCTTCGGATGAGGTGGCTTGGGGTCGGCTGCAGCCGCTGCATCGTCACATCATGATGACCGAAAAACTGGCCGAGGGCCTGAGTGTCGAGATAGCGGGCACCGATAAGGTGGCGGTGAAGCATAACGGAACGCTCCTGTGTGAGCTGACCACCCCATTTCCAACCGATCCCAGTGCAAGCGGTGGTAAGGCCAAGGCGAAAGCCGCCTTGCAACCGGTGCTGGACCGGCGGTGGCTGCGCGGTGAACGTGCGGGTGAGATTGTAACCCAGCAGACCGACATCCTGTCGTTCCTGGGGTTGGCCTATCCGATGACTCGGTCCAGCCACCCGATGACCATGGCGGTGCTGGATGCGGTTCTGGCCGCGATTGGTAAAATTGTTGTGCAGGCCAAACATCTGCTGAACACGCCGCGCCCGATTGAGCTGACCTCGGCCGCATCGCCGATCATTCGCACCCCCGCCCATGCCGCCTGTCCCAGCGGACACGCCAGTGAGGCCTATGCCATGGCCTTCGCGATGGAGGCGATGATGTTTGGTTGTGCCAGCACGGAATTGCGTCTGATCGCGGCTCGGATTGAGGAAAATCGGGTGGTTTCCGGGGTTCATTACGAACATGACGGCTGGATGGGCCGCAAGCTGGCGGCCGCCCTGGCGCCGATCTTTGCCGATCGTTTGGGTCTGACGGCAACCGCCCCAACTGTTACCGAGGTTGAAGATCACTGGTCCGCCTCGGGCGAAACCGGGGTTTGGTCGGCACATGCTGCGCATCAGGCCTCAACCCAAACTGTTGAGTGGCTGAGCGGCGCACCGGCCAAACGTGGCGGCATTAACGTAAACCCACCGGCTGATCGTGCGGATGTTCTGGCCTTTGCCATGGCGAAGGTGACGCAGGAGCTGGGTGCCTGAGATGCTGAGTTTTCATGATATCTCTGATCTGAGCCATGCGCCGGACAACCTGCTGCCCGCAGGTCTGTCCGCGCTGCTGGCGCCGCCCGGCGCGGGGCGGAGCCGGGTGATCTACCAACAACAGGCGGCTGGACAAACGGGTGCCTTGGCCGTCGGATCCCTGCCGGAGCCTTTGCTTACCTTGATGGAACAGGACCGTCTGGGCGCGGCATTGACGGCGATGGGGGCAGATCCCGCGGCGGGTGTCGTGCTGGCGGGGGAGGATGCAGCGGCCACAGCGGGTGCATCTTTTGCACCCGAGGTCTGGCCCGCGGCCCGCACTGACATGGTGCCACCAGACAACGTTGAGGAAATCGGCATCATTGATGCTGGCATCGCCTTCTGGAACCCGGCGTTTCAGGACAGCCGTGGCGTCAGCCGCTTTGCCTCTTTCGGGGGGCTTACCCTGAAATCGGGTGAATTGCTGGCAGGGGAAACCCTGGATCCTGCCGTGCTGACAGCGATGGTGGCCCGGGGGCACACGAGCGCTGGTGACCGTGAAAACCGCCAGCAGTTGGCGGCGCTGCTGCCGTCATCGGTTTATGCCCCGGTGGCCTATGGGCGGCCGCTGTTTCCGCCAAACGCGATGGCGCATGGCACGGCGATGACCGAACTGGTGTTGTCCACCGCGTCTGATACGGCACGGCTGCATGGGCTGGAGCTGCCACAGGATGTGGTGCGTGATCTCAGCGGCGGCATGATGGGCGGTGTGATGAATGGCGCCGTGCGGGCGCTGGTGGATCAGGTGGTTGCCTGCCGCAGTGACGGCAATCCCTTCCGTATGGTGCTGTTGCTGGCCTTTGGTTTCCTTGGTGGCCCGCAGGAAGGCATGGCCGCCGAACATCAGCTGGTTGAACAGCTGAACGCGACCCTTGCCAGCTATCGCAACCTTGGCATTGAGGTGCAGCTGGTCGTGCCGATGGGCAACCATCTGCAGGATCAGGCGCATGCCACCCTGCCAGCGGATCGGAAACTGGGTTGGCGTATCCAGCCAGACGATCACTCCCTCAATACGTTGGAGGTGATCCACCCCGGGCCCGTGGCCAAGATCAAGTTGATCGCGCCGGATGGCAGTAAGGTGAAGCTTAAGCGCAGCCGGAAGGCCCTGGGCGTTCTGAAACATGGCGGCAAGGCGATTGGCGCTGTGTGGCATCAGGAGGTGGGCGGTGGCTTGCTGCGCACCCGGATCAGCCTGAACCCCAGCGCCACCCGGCAGAGCGGCCTTGCCGCCGCGCCTTTTGGTCTGTGGCAGATCAAGCTGCCCAAAGGCCCGGAGGCTGAGGTCTGGATCCTGCGCGACGAAATGGGCTTTGATGCCAATCCCGCGACCCCATCCCGCCGCAGCTGGCTGGAAGATGGGGCGCGGCCATTGCGTGATCCCAATGGGATGCCATTCCTCGATGACAGCGCTGCACCTGCCGGGGCGCTGGTTCTGCGGGCGGGCAGTGGATCGCTCCTGGCGGCACATTCCGCGCCGCAGATCACTTCGGTCGGGGCGCAGTGGCAGATGGCTGCGGGTGGTGCCAAGCAGTGCTGGTATTCCGGCAACGCGCTGGATGGCACCGCGCCCGAACGGTGGGAAGATCTGGCGGCAGGGGCAGACCCGGCGCATCGCCCTATCGGGCCCTTCGGATGGCGTGCGGTTCTGGGCAATGGTGGCCAGCAGCGCTACCGCGCGGCGGGCACCTCGCTTGCGGCGGCCTTGGCGGCGGGTAGCATGGCCTAAGTACCTGTAGTAAAAATGTAAAAGGCGTGGGGTTCCCCACGCCTTTCGCTTTCTATCCTTGAAACATCAGACCACCAATTGATCCGCAAAGCCGCTGTTGCGCAGGGTCAGCATCGGATAGTCCGACTGGCGCAGCTGCGAAAACTCAAACTGCGGCTCATAGCGGCGCAGCAACTGTGCGGCCTGTTCTGCACCATCGCGATCCCCAACCAACAGGCGCAGGGCCACCAGATAGCGCAGGGCCGCGCGTTGCGATGGGTTGTTCTGATGCGCAGCCTTTGCGGCGGACAGCGCGGTGTTGAGGTCGCCTTTGCCCAGGGCGGTCAGGCAGACCTCCATATCCCAGGCAAAGACATGCGGCAGGCCTTCTGCAGCACGGCGTGCTTCGGTCGCGGCGTGGTGCGCGGCCTCCACATCCCCCTGCAACAGTGCCACGCGCGAAGACGCCTGCAGCGCATAGGGATTACCATCATCGCTGCGCAACGCGGCGCGGGCCAGATGATCCGCACGCTCGATATCACCGTTCAGATCCAGCGCGATGCGGGCGCCCAGTGCACAGACCAGCGGGTTCGCAGGCCGCAGGGCCAGAGCCTCGGCCGCGAGGCTTTCGGCCTCCGCAGCAACACCACTGTCATTTGCGGCAAACTCCATCGAGCGGGCCAATCGGGCAAACGCCCGCCAAGCGAGCGCAACCGCAGCGCCTTCGCCAGAGCTGAGGTTGACCAGCTCGTCCTCCGCTTTGTTGAGTTCGGCGAGGTCAGACACATAAAGGCGTGAGGCTGCGCGCTGCATTGCAATCAAAGGTGACTGCGCGGTGAGCCGCACTGAGCGAAAGCGCAACAGGATCTGTGAAAGCGCGCGTGAGGCAAAGGCTTGAATATCAGCGCCATCGGCAAGGCGCGACACCTCCATCGGGACGCGCAGACGCCCTGACCAGAGGAAACGCCGATCAACATCGGCCAAGGCGCGCAGATGCACGTTCCACCAACCGCTATCCACTACCGAGGTCAGCTCCAGATAGATAACGGCGGCGGCCTGCTGCAGCCGGGCCGGATCCGGTTCGACTGCGGCATAAATCTCATCGGCGCCTTCAGCCTCCAGCCGGGCGGACAGCGTATCAATCAGCATCATCTCAAGGAAATATGCCTCATTGCCCGTGCCGCGTTCCAGGGGCCGGATCACGATGATTGTATTGCCCTGCGGAGTGAGCGACGGGCCGAGATCCAAGGGCGAAGCGCCTGATCCCGCCGCCTGTGCCGTTTCGAATTCAGAGCTGTGCTGCCCCTGTGGTGCATTGCCGTTTTTTTTGTCAAACGCGGCTTCGTCCGCAGCGCGCAAGTCCCGCAGCCATTCGTCAAAGGCCGGGTCCGGCGCATCGACCAATTCCAGCAACTCGGCTGTACCAGCCAGATCCGGGCGAGTGTCGACCTCAACGGCGTCTTCCAGCCAGATTTCCAACCGGTTGGCCCCGATCGTGCCTTTTGCATCCGCCAGTGAATCGCGCAGGTTGGCCAGCGCGCGGCGCAGGTTGGCCGAGGCTTTCTCAGGTGGTTTTTCCGACCACAGCATGGATTGGATCCAGGCACGTGACAGGCGGCGTTCGGGTGTCATCGCCAGCAGCGCAAGGATGGCACGTTCTTTACGGTAGGGCGGTGTCAAATCACGCCCGTCCTCTGCCCGCAGGGCAAAGCGACCGCGCACTGTAATCGTGACGCGAGGCGGCGTGTCCAATGTAGGCATCAACTTACCCTTCACCTGGGCCCCAACATTCACCGGTCAGGTGACAGTCCCTTCAAACGGCCCGAATTTCTGCAGCAGAGAGGCGAGGATAGCATAAATTTTAATCTTTGGTTAGAAAAATTGGATCACGTTCAACCCATTGCATATACGTCAGAATTTTAGCGCTTCGGTCAAAATTCGGACGCTAAATCACGCTTTTGCGGTAAACTTCGTGAATAGATCACGCTGGCTTCACGCTGCACTGCGACAAAGGGCTGTACCGGGCGAAACGGTCGTGAACTATCCCCACCACATACAGCAAATGTATTGGCGTTCACTTGATCGTTTCGCCCTGTGCACGTGACGAGTGTTCTGTGGCTTCACAGTGGGTGGCGTGCCACCTGACCTTTTCTGACCCCTCGGACCCGCCCATGACGGCGACCGGTGACTGCGCCCGATCTCTTATCCTCCCAAGGGATCGGGCGGTTTTTCGCAAGTCAAAGGACACGACAATGCCGACGCCTGACCCTATCCTTCGTTTCTCTGACACACAGTTGGACGTGGCGCGCGATACCCTTGTGCGAACCTACGGCGAGGCTGCGTTTTTTCGAGGTGCCGACGTTGGGTTGCGTGCTGAGAGTACTACCGGGGCAGGGGAGGTTGTGGTCCGGCTGTTTGTTGCGACAGGGCAAGCTGGCTGTGATTTTGACCGGGCGGGCCTCCCGTCTGAGATTGCAGGTGTCCCGGTAGAGGTTATCACTGCTGGCCCTGTTTCAGCTTGCGAAACCCGCCGGCCAGAGGCCCCCTGCGGCCAGCCCCTGCCGCAGGTGATGGGGGGCGCGTCGCTGGGGCGGTTGAGTGGGGCCACGGGAACCGCGGGATTGCTGGTTGTCGATCGCCAAAGTCGTCAGGTCGGGGTGCTGTCGTCCTGGCAGGTGCTGGTCGGCGCAACGGGTCGATTTGGTGACGTCATCCTGCATCCCGGCCTTGCCGATACCGATATCAGTCGTGCCGATCAGGTGGCGAGCCTTGAGCGCTGGACGCGTGGCACAGATGGCGATGCAGCGTTTGCTGCGCTTTTGCCGGGGCAAAGCTGGTTGCCGCTGCAATTTGGCAGCTTCCAACCGGTCAGCTCTGTGCGCGCCGCCCGTCTGGGGGAGCGTGTCTATCGTGCCGGGCGCGGCACGACCCAGGCGCAGGCGATTGTGGAGGGCGCAGGGATCTACCGCGTCGCCTATGAGGTGGCCCCGGATCAGGTGGAAATGCGCGATGTTCGCGCTTTGCGGCTGCGCCGGCTTGATCGCGATGCCGCTGCCGGGGCGGGCCACCAAGGGGCGCTTTGGGCTGCGGGGTCGGAACAGGCGGGCATCGGCGTGCAGTTTGCCACGGATGACGCTGGCCAGCCTGGCGCGGGCGCAGTGGTTCTGGTCAGCCCGATGACACATGTGCTGGGCTGTCTGGACCTTGAGGTGGCGTGCTTTGAGCCGTGGCTTTCCAGCGCTGCACCACAAGAGGCGCCCACTGTTTCCCCACGTTGGGGCAGTGTGGAGGCCTTCCTGACCGAATATGCCGGCGGGGCAGAAGCGCCCAGCCCCTGCACTGGACCACAAGCCTTCGCCACGGCTGGGGGCTTAGGTGATCAATTGCCAGACCTGGCGCAGGAGGATGATCTGCAGCAGATGCTGCCCATCTGGGTGGAACTGCGGGCCGCCCTTCAGGACCGCGGTTTTGGTGATGACGCATTGCGGATTTCAGACCCCGTTGAGGCCTTGCAGCTGCCGGCCCACTGCGCCCATGACGCCGTGGCCGAAACCATCCGCCGCCTGCCTGTCCTGCCAATGGTGGAGGGCGATCAGCTCCGTGGCGCCAAGACCTTTGTTGAGGTCTGTCGGCTGCTGCATGATCAGACGCCCGCCAGGTCAGGGCCTTTCGGGAAATAAAGGCTGAACTGTGTGCCAGTCCCGTCTTCCATTGAGGTGAGGGTCAGCTGCATCCCATTGCGCCGGGCCAGTGCCGCGGCGATGGACAGTCCCAATCCGGTGCCTTCCTCGGCCGTGGTCTCCGCACCGCGGTAGAACCGTTCAAACACTTTCACTTGCGCCTCAACCGGGATGCCCGGGCCGTTGTCTGATACGGTGATCTGCTCGGGGGTCAGGGCCACCCGGATGTCAGAACCGCCATATTTCACAGCGTTTTCGATCAGATTGCGCAGGATATCTGACACGTCCTCAGCGCGGCAGATCACCGGGACCGTGTTGTCGGCGGAAAGGGTGATGTGCCGACCGCGCGCTTCGGCCATCGGATAGAGGTCTGCAACGGTGCGGCGCAATACAACATCCACATCGCAGCGGCTAAGGTCAGGCGGGCCGCTAAGTTGCGGCTGCTCCGCCCGGGCCTGATCCAGCAGGCGGTTGGCCAGGTTTGCGGCTCGGTCCACACCGGTCAGGATGTTCTCAAACCGGCGCTTGCTGTCCGGATCCAACTGGGTTGCGTCAATTGCCTGGCACTGGGCTTTGATGGCGGTCAGCGGCGTGCGCAGCTCATGCGCGGCATCATCAACAAATTGACGTTCGCGCGACAAGAAGGCCTCAATACGTTGAAACAGGTTGTTGAGCGAGGTCACGATCGGCCGCAGCTCATCCGGGGCTTCGGCATCTTCCAGCGGTTGCAGCTGCGTGGGCGCGCGTTGGCGCAGATCGCGCGACAGCCGGGTGAGGGGGCGCAAGCCTGAGCGCACCACGACCAAAGGTGCAATGACCGATGCGGCAAAAACAAACCCAAGCGGCAGGATCGCGGCCAGAGCAATCGCACCCAGTAGATCATCGGCACTGTTTTCATGCCTGGCGATCAGGATCTCCCGCCCGCCGCTGGTCCAGAAATGGCTGATCTGCCATTCCGCATCGTCGGTTTCGGCATCGGCCTTTCGCCGTTCCTCTTCGCTAAAGGGGCGGATGTCCGGGTGGCTGTCAAACAGCACGGTGCCATCGGCATCCGTCACCCGCAAAAGGTAGCCGTCGCGGTAATGACCCGGATCCCAGTCCAGACTGCGCAGGGCGATTTGTTCATTGTCCACGCGGGCAAGGGCTGTGGCCATTAGCTGGGCCTGTGCATCGAAACTGGCGTTCAACTCCAGCCGGGCGTTGATCACGATCGCAATGCTGGCGGCGATCCAGATCATCAGAACCAGAGGGATCAACCGCCATTGGATGCGGGCGCGTATGGAGGTGCGCGGCTGGCTGAACGGGCGGCGCAGCGTTGCCCAGAGCCGGGCAGCCGTTGAGTTACTGGTCGATGACATAGCCGATACCCCGAATGGTGCGGATCAGATCTGTGCCGAGGCGGCGGCGGATCTGGGAAATGTAAACCTCTACGGTGTTGCTTTCAGCCCCGTCGTCCCAGCCATAAAGCACCTGAGCCAGATCGTCTTTGGACACCACACGACCACGCCGTTCCAGCAACACCTGCAACACCTGAAACGCCAGCGGTGGCAGGTCGGTCAATGTGTTGTCTTTGCGTAGGGTGCGCGCGGCTGGGTCCAAGATGATATCGCCAATTTCCAGTGCAGGTACGGCGCGGCCGTTCGCACGGCGGATCATGGCGCGGGCGCGGGCCATCAGCTCCTGCATGTCGAAGGGTTTTACCATGTAATCATCCGCCCCCAGATCCAGCCCCTCAATCCGGTTTTCCACCGCTTCCCGCGCGGTCAGAATAATCACCGGGATCTGTTTGCCTTGTGCGTTGTGCCCGCCCTGACCGCGCAGCCAGCGCAAAAGGGTGATGCCGTCCTGCCCGGGCAGACCCAAATCCAGCAGCACCAGATCAAAGGCCGAACTGGCCAATGCCTCCTCGGCGCTCAGCCCGTCGGCCACCCAATCCACGTGGAAGCCTTCGCGGCGGAAGGTGACCTCAATCGCGTCCGCGATCAGCGCATCGTCTTCGACCAGCAATACACGCATTTAACTTAGCCCCGCTGTTGGCATTGGTGCCCCGGCACATGTCAGCTGTGCCAAGTCTACGTCAGCTGAGGCTTCGGCCACAATCAACAGCTTACCGTCAGTTTTGTAATCGCGAAATTCTCCGGCAGGCTGCAGTGGTTCAAGGTGTAGATCAGGCGCCCCAGGCAGGGCGGCGATCTGCTGGGCCAGCGTGGCGCGGGCGGCATCTACATCGGGGTCGATGTCGTGCAGCAGCGCAGGGATATGGCGATAGTATTTGATCGCGATCTCTTCATCCCGGCTGATTGCGCCAAGATACAGCGGCTGGCCATCAACCTGTCCTGCGGGCCACCAGCGGATGTGAAGCCTTTCGCTCAACGTGCCGGGCATCTGAAAGGCGGATCGTGCGGGCTGACCGTTCAGGTAAAGCTCGGACACTGGTGGGGTGCCGGCCAGCAGCAGTTCAATGTAGGTCAGGATCCCGATGGAATCACGCGAAAATGTCATGTTTCGCTGCCAGCCCAATTGCTCCATCAGCGCCTCAGGGGCCAGATCGCCGATCATCGCAATGTTCACCGGCTGTGGTAGATGCAATGGGGTCTCCCCCGGGCGCGCCAGCAAGGGCTTCTGGCCGAGGTCGCAAAGCGATTGATGGGTGGCAATGGGCTGTGGCTCAGGCTGGGCATGGGCGTTGCTGGCAAAGAAGTAGACCATATTGCTGCTGAGGAATAAGGCCCCCGCCGCCAGCGCGGCCAGACACAGCCGCCGCCCACGCGATCGGTCAGACCGCCAAATGCGCCAGCATAGCAGGGCAAAGGCCATGAGCAGCATCACCGGCACCCAATGCGGCAGGATCCATAGGGTGATCCAGGCCCAAACCGCACCGAAGACCTGGCTGTAGGTTGCGCCCAAGGCCCCTAGCAGCAGGAACTGACCCGCCCCCAGTGTAACGCCCAGCGCCGCCGCCGCCCCGAAGCGCAGGCGGGACAGGCCCAGACTGCCCGCCAGAAACGGGGTGATCCAGGCAACCGGGCCCAGAAGCCGTGAGATCACCACAAACTTGGCGCCATGTGTGCCCAGCATGTGCCGTGCCCGCCGCAAGGCGCGCCGGTGTTTTTGCTGCCGCATCACACGTAGGAGGGCGCGCGGCCCCAGACGTTGGCCCAGAATGAAGCTGGCCATATCCCCCAGCCAGGCGCTGAGCAGCACCAACGCGATCAGATCCCATTGACCGGTCGCCGCACCGATCGCCCCCGCGGCGAGGAAGGCAATCTCGCCAAAAACGAAGAAGCCGATGCCGATCTGCGTGTCCAAAAAAGCGATGGTGGCAAGGGCCATATAGGTCCAGGCGCTGGGCAGCTCAGTAAGGGTTAGAGAGAGTGTGTCCCACATGATCCGGCCTCACTTGTAGTGGCCAAAGGCGTAGGGGATTTCGTTTTTGTACATCTCGCCGCGGAAGAACCGCCGTAGATTGGCGCGCAGATAGGTCAGGCCAGTGCGCAGGGTGCCATCCTGATCCAGCCGGCGGGGGTCAAAGCCAAACCGTGCACGCAGAATGCCCAAGGTGGTGCGTTTGCCTTCCGCGGCCTTCAGAACGTAATTGCAATCTTCGCAAAGGCTCAGACCTTCATCAAACCCACCAATGTGCTGATGCACGGCCGGTGTGGAATACAGGCAGGCGCCGATAGCTGTCGGGAAAAAGGGCAGGGTGATGCGAATGCCCAGGTTGAAGATGCCATAGCCCAGTGCAAGCCGCCGCGGCAGACCTGCGGTATCCATGCAAACCACACCAACGTCCAACTGGCGGCGATCCAGTTCGGCTAGGCTTTTTGCCAGGAACGCGGGATCTAGACGTGTGTCCGCATCCAGAAACAGCAGCCTATCCCCCTGCGCGGCCGCGGCCCCGGTGTTACGGCCCAGGCTGACACCACGGGTCTGCATTTCAATGACACGGTACTGCGCAAAACGCGATGCGGCCGCATGGGACAGGGCAACGGTGTCATCGTCGCTATTGCTGTCCACATGAATGATCTCAAAATCCTGAAAGCTTTGCGCGGCCAGATCATCCAGTAGGCGCGGAAGGCGCTGGGCCTCATTCAGGGTGATAATCACGATGGAAAGGGTTGGGGTGCTCATGTTGATTCTCCAGTGTTTGCGCGGTTGTCACGCGCAAAGCTGAAGGCAAACTGAAGAGCCTGAAAAAGACCCGCCAGGCGGCGGGTCTGGGGATGTTATGCGTCGTCGCGGTCCAGATCGTCACCGGCTGTCACGCCGCTAATCAACTGATAACTCAGCAGATCCCGGATCTGGTGGGGATCGCGGATCTTGACCTCAGCCTTGCTGCGCAACGCGGCAAGGCGGGCGCTGTCCGGCTGCCACAGCGCATCCGCATCGTCCTGCGACAACAACTCAAGCTGAATCGGCGCGCCCAGCGGTGCCTGCGCCAGCATCGGCAGATCGTCCGGTATCACAGATCCCAATCGCGGATAGCCGCCCATGGTCTGGCAATCCGCCATCAACACATAGGGCACCCCGTCGCCGGTCATCTGCACATCCCCCTGGGTGATGAAATCAGACCCTAGCGAGGCTGCTTCATCGGCGGGGAAGGGGGCATCATCGTGGTTCAGCCGCACGCCTTGACGGTTGGCGGCAGCGTCCCGGGTGAATTGTGTGGCCAGCGCCCGCTTTAGCGTCTCTGCGCTAAACAGGCCGGTCTGTGGTCCGGGCATCATCCGCAGAATGCCGCCTTTGAACCTGTCTGGTTTTGGCAAACGACGGGGCGGTTCCTCAGGATCGGGGTCGTCTGATAGGGGCAGGGTGTCGCCCTCGGCCAGCAACTGGCCAATTCCCAGCCCTGCTTGGGTTGCGACACTGCCCAGCCACTGAGGCAGGTCAATGGCCGCTGCAAAGGTCACGTAGCCATAGACCCCTTCGCTGACGCCGCCGATCTCCAGCCGTTCGCCGGGTTGCAGCAGGTGGCTTTCATTCCAACCCAATGGTTCACCGTCCAAACTGGCGCGCATCGGGGCGCCGGTCAGGGCAATGCGGCTGGGGGCGGTCACGCTAAAGGTGCCGCCGAGGCCCGCCATCTCAATCGCGGGCAGCACCTTGGGGGATTGCAGCAGCGCCGCCGCTTCCATCAGCGCCAGCCGATCCGCCGCGCCACCGGTGGCAATGCCCTGCGCCATATGGCCGGGCCGTCCCAGATCCTGAACCGAAAGTGCAGGTCCTGCCCGGTGAATGATCAGTTCCGCACTCATGACAGCACCTCACAGCGTGCGCCGCCCAGGCCCTCGGCATTGTCTTTCAACAGATCGCGGTAGGCGTCATGGCTGACCTGATGCAGGCGCATCGCATCCCCCTGCCGCAGCAGAAAGGATTCGCTGCGTTCCTGCAAAAACGGGCGAAATCCGGTTTCAGCGATCTGCCGCCAGCCGGTGGTTGAGGCGCTGGTAAACAGCACCATCTGACGAATGGCGGTGGCAATGGCCCCCGCGGGCACCCGTGGTGTCAGGCTGCTTTGGCGTGGCACCTGCCAGCCCTCGGGCAGATAGCCCAGATAGGGTTGGCCCGGTGCAAAACCGATGGCCAAAACCCGAAGTTCGGTTTCCTGGGCCTCGGCAACAATGGTGTCTTCGCGCAGCCCGCTGACCGATGCGAAATCCGCTAACTGCGGGCCGAACTGCCCGCCGAAAGCCACGGGAATGTGCCAGCACCGTTTCGGCGCAGGCAGCGGATCATGCAGCCAGTCGCGCCCGTCGAGCAGCGCTGATGTTGCCGCGGTCACCGCTGCCCGATCCGTCCGGGCCGGGTCAAATTGCAGCAAGACTGAGATCAAAGAGGGCACAACATCCGTCAATCCGGGCAGGTTGGCATCCTCAACCACACGCTGAAAGGCAAGGCAGGCGGCCGTGGCCTCGAAAGAGGCCTGTTTGGCGAATCGCACCAGCACACCGTCTTGGCCCAGCGGCAACACTTCGGGGGCTGGCGTGCTATGGTGCTGTATCATGCGTGGCGATCCTTGCAGGGACATGGAGGGAACAGGACAAAACAGGGTGAATATAGCTGTTAAAGCAGGGGGGCGTGCAGAAAACTCTTGACCAGATTTTCATTTTGCTGACATTTTGTCAACGTAATGCCGAAAAATTACTTCCAACAGTGAAGCCCGACCGTCGGGCTGAGGAGAAACAACCATGTTTAAACTTGCTGCAACCTTCGCGCTGGGTCTGGGCCTGGCCGGTGCCGCAACCGCCGAGACCTGGGACATGCCGACGCCCTATGGCGACAGCACTTTCCACACCGTCAACATCCGTGAGTTTGCAGCCGACGTTGCTGCGGCCACCGATGGCGCGCTGGAAATCACCATCCACTCGGCCGGTTCGCTGTTCCCGCACCCCGAGATCAAAAACGCCGTGCGTTCGCGTCAGGTTCCAATCGGTGAATTCTTCCTTTCGCGCCTGTCGAACGAAGATCTGGCCTACGGTGTAGACAGCCAGCCGTTTGTTGCGACCTCCTATGATGATGCCGCCAAACTGTGGGCTGCACAGAAGCCGGTGATCGAAAAGCTGATGGCCAAAGAAGGCCTGAAGCCGCTGTTCTCGGTGCCGTGGCCGGCGCAGGGTCTTTACACCAACGGCGAAGTGAAAACCGTCGATGATCTGGCAGGTCTGCGGTTCCGCGCCTACAACGCCGCACTGGAAGAGTTTGCAACCCTGGCCAAAGCGGCCCCGGTTCAGATCGAAGCCTCGAACATCCCGCAGGCCTTTGCCACCGGTCAGGTTCAGGCGATGATTACTTCGCCTTCCACCGGCGCCAACTCCAAGGCCTGGGACTTTGTCACCCACTACACCCCGATCAACGCTTGGGTTCCGAAAAACATCGTGGTTGTGAACACCCGCGTGTTCGATCGCCTGCCGGCTGACGTTCAGGCGGCTGTGATGGAAGCCGCTGCCAAAGCCGAAACCCGCGGTTGGGAAATGTCGGCGGCCGAAGCTGAAACCAAAACCAAAGTTATGGCTGACAACGGCATCACCGTGGTTCAGCCCTCCGATGAGCTGATGAACGGCCTGCTGTCGATCGGCGCAGAGATGGTGAACAACTGGATGGAAAACGCCAGCGAAGACGCCATTGAGGTTCTGAACGGCTACCAGGCCAACTGATCCTGACATCTAAGAACGCCCCGATCCTGCGGTCGGGGCGTTTTTGTCCACATGGGGGACAGCCCCCGAGGGAGGAGGCGCCATGCTGCGGCGATTTTTAGACGGGCTTTATCTGACGGCAGGCTGGATTGCCGCGCTGTCGATCCTATTCATCTGCGTGATCGTCACCGCGCAGGTCAGCCTGAACATTCTGGCGCGTATCGGCGGGCCTGATCTCTCGTTCACTATTCCATCTTATGCGGATTTTGCAGGCTTTGCGCTGGCCACTGCCAGCTTCATGGCGCTGTCCTACACGCTGCGTCTGGGCGGCCATATCCGGGTCAACCTCTTGATCCAACGCCTCAGCCAAGGGCCGCGCTGGCTGTTGGAGCTTACGACGCTGGCATTGGGGGCGGCCATGGCGGGCTATGCCACCTATTTCGCCGCCTCCCTCCTGTGGGAGAGCTGGCACTACGGGGATATGTCGACGGGCATCGTTGCGATCCCTCTGTGGATCCCGCAGCTGTCGATGGTTGGGGGCCTGGGCCTGCTGACCGTTGCGCTGGTGGATACCTTTGTTGAGGCGCTGATCGCGCGCAAATCCATCCTGGCGGATGAAGGGTCGGAGTAACAAAATGCCTGAATTGTCTGATCCTATCATCTTTTCGATCCTTCTAGCCGTTTTGCTGGTGCTGCTGGCTGCGGGTCTTTGGGTGGCCATGTCATTGATCGTGATGGCCTTTGTCGCCATTGCCTTCTTTTCAAACGCACCCGAAGGTCTGGTGCTGGCCACCACGCTTTGGGGGCACAGCCACAGCTGGCCCTTGGCCGCGCTGCCTTTGTTTATCCTGATGGGGGAAATCCTGCTAAGATCCCGACTGTCTGAGGATATGTTCAGCGGGCTGGCGCCCTGGCTCAGCCGGGTGCCTGGCCGTCTGTTGCACGTCAATATCTTGGGCTGTGCGATCTTTGCTGCGGTCTCCGGCTCCTCTGCCGCCACAGCCGCCACCATCGGCCGGATGTCGGTGCCCGAGTTGAAAGAGCGCGGCTATCCCGACAGTCTGATCCTTGGCACGCTGGCAGGATCCGCCACGCTGGGGCTGTTGATCCCACCCTCGATCATCCTGATTGTCTATGGGGTGGCCACCGAACAATCCATTGCCCGCTTGTTTGTGGCCGGTGTGCTGCCGGGCGCCATGCTGGTGGGGCTGTTCGCCGCCTATGTCGCGCTGCGCGCGTTTATGAACAAGGATCTGATCCCCGATGAGGGGCCCGCGGTGCCCTTCATGGAAAAGGTCAAAGCCTCACGCCGGTTGATCCCCGTGCTGCTGCTGATCTGCGGTGTGATCGGCACGATCTATTCCGGTGTTGCCTCGCCCACCGATGCGGCGGCAATTGGTGTGGTGCTGTCGCTGATCCTTGCCATGCTGTCTGGTGGTTTTGGCATGGCCCAGTTCAAAGAGGCGCTGCTGTCGGCCACCCGCACTTCGGCCATGATTGCCTTTATCCTGATGGGCGCAGCCTTCCTTGCGATTGCCATGGGCTTCACCGGGATCCCGCGCAATCTGGCAACCTGGATCGGCACCTTCAACCTGTCGCCCTATGCGCTGCTGGCGGTGCTGACCGTTTTCTTCATCATCCTGGGCTGTTTCCTTGATGGCATTTCGGTCGTGGTGCTGACCACATCGATCATCCTGCCGATGGTGGAGGCCGTGGGCATCGATCCCCTGTGGTTCGGCATCTACCTTGTGCTGGTGGTGGAGATGAGCCAGATCACCCCGCCGGTGGGCTTCAACCTCTTCGTGATCCAGGGGCTAACGGGATATAACATCCTGAAGGTCGCAAAGGCGGCGCTGCCGTTCTTCTTCCTGCTGTTGCTGGGCGTTTTGCTGATCACGGCCTTCCCGGGGATCGTGACCGTGCTGCCAAACGCGATGGGCAACTAAGCCAGCGATCTCGAGACCTGACGGTGGCCTCCTAGAGGGAGGCCGCCGCCCGACTGGCCTGATCGTAAAGGCCAGACAGCGCCCGAAGCGAGGCCGCGATTTCGCGCAGCTCATCGCCCTCAATGCCCGCACGTGGCAGTACCTCCAGCAGGCATTGTTCGCGCACTTCCTTATAGCGCTCGCACAGGCTGCGCCCTTCGGTGGAGGTGGTGTAAAACACTTCTTTGCCGCGCTTTTCCGAATCCAGCAGCCCCATCTTCAACAGCTTGCGCAGGGCATAGTTGACGGTATGGGTGTCTTCGAGGTTCAGCAGAAAACAGATATCACTCAGCCGTTTTTCCCGGTCACGGTGGTTGGTGTTGTGCAACACCAAAACCTCCAGCGGTGACAGTTCCGGCATGCCTGCGGCGGCCATACAGCGCTGCATCCAGCGGTTAAACGCGTTGTGGATGATGATCAGCCCGTATTCCAACTCGGACATTTCCCAGCCATCGCCCTCAGCCAGATGGCGGGAGGAGACAATGCGGCGTTTTCCGGCACGTTCGGTCATGGTGAGCCCTTTTACCTTGGGGATATTCTGACATTTTGCAGGTGTTGCCTATGTGCAGCAACCAAATAACACCGTCGAATCACCGAAAAGAAAGTCACCTATTCCCTGATTTACCCTTTTTCCAAGATTTCTTTCGCTTTTGCGCGCTTCACGCAATTTTCACTCGCAATGTTAGCGCTAATATGTTTAATCCGCGTTAGCGCTAGCAGGGCGCGAGTCGTCTTGTATTGCACCTATTCGGACCCCGCATTCCACGAAGGAGACACCCATGACCACGAAACTTGCCATCAACGGGTTTGGCCGCATCGGCCGCTGCGTGTTGCGCGCGTGGATCGAATCCGGGCGTAAGGACATTGAAATCGTTGCGATTAACGATCTGGGCCCGGTGGCCACCAACGCCCACCTGTTGCAGTTTGACAGTGTGCACGGCCATCTGAACGCTGACATTGTGGTGGAAGAAAATGCCCTGATCGTTAACGGTCACCGCATTCGTGTGACCGCCGAACGCAACCCTGCAGATCTGCCCTGGGGCGATGTCGACATCGCACTGGAATGCACCGGCATCTTTACCAAACGCGAAAAGGCCGCGGCGCATCTGGAAAACGGTTCCAACAAAGTGCTGATCTCGGCCCCGGGTGACGGCGCCGACCGTACAGTGGTGTTTGGTGTGAACCATCAGGACCTGACCGCCGAGGATGTGGTTGTTTCCAACGCCTCCTGCACCACCAACTGTCTGGCCCCGGTTGCCAAGGTTCTGGACGATGCCTTCGGCATTGAGACCGGTTACATGACCACCGTGCACGCCTACACCGGCGACCAGCCGACCCTGGACACCATGCACAAGGACCTCTACCGCGCGCGGGCTGCGGCACTGTCGATGATCCCGACCTCCACCGGTGCGGCGCGCGCCGTGTCGCTGGTGCTGCCACATCTGAAGGGCAAGCTGGATGGTTCGGCCATCCGCGTGCCGACCCCGAATGTTTCGGTTGTTGACCTGACCTTCATGCCGAAAAAAGGGACCATCGTCGAAGAGGTGAACGCCGCGATTGAGGCCGCCGCCTCCGAAGGTCCGCTGAAGGGTGTGCTGGCCCGCAACGACCTGCCGCTGGTTTCCAGCGACTTCAACCACAACCCGCATTCGTCGATCTTTGCCGCGGATCAGACCAAGGTCACCGATGGTGGCATGGTGCGCGTCCTCAGCTGGTATGACAACGAATGGGGTTTCTCGAACCGGATGCTGGACACCGCAGGCGCTATGGCAGCGCTAGGCTAAGCCCACCGAAGAGAACAGGAAAAAGGCCGGGGAACGCCCCGGCCTTTTGCGTTAGATCCTGCTGATTTTGAAGCGGCTGGTCTGCCGGTAGGTCTGTCCCGGTTCCAACAGGATTGACGGATACTCTGGATGGTTCGGCGCATCGGGCCAGTGCTGCGGCTCCAGCGCAATGCCGGCATTGGCGCCGTAAGGGTGGGGATGATGACCGCGCCCGGTGTTGAGCCCCGCACCGTCATAGACCTGCAGCCCCGGCTCATTGGTCGCCACCTCCAGCCGCAACTTATCCGTCTGCACGACCGCCGCCAGCGGCATATCCCCTTGCCTTGCAAGGCAGAAGTTGTGGTCGAGCCCATCTGTTTCGGGCCGCAAAACAGGGGCGGGGCTGCGATAATCCAAGCCGCTGCCCATCACCGGCGCCGGGGCGCCAAGGGGGATGTTTTCATCATCTAGTGGCAGGTAGCTTTCGGCCATGACCTGCAGTTCCGTACCGTGCAGCGCGGGGGATGTGTCCAGCTTCCAGTAGCTGTGATGGGCCGGGTTGCAATAGGTGGTCTGCTCGGCGGTCGCTTCAATCTCCAACAGAAGGGCGCCGTCCTCTTCCAGACAGTAACGCGCCTTGAGGGTGATTGGTCCTGGCAGCCCACCCACGCCATTGGCCTGGGTGATCATCAAGGTCACGCTGGCTTCACTATGTGACAGGATCCGCCAATTGGCCTGCCCAATGCCTTCGTCGCCGCCATGCAACGTGGTGATGCCGCTTTCGTTGCGTTCCAACTCCAGTGTCCGATCGCCCAGCGGCGCGCGGCCTTTGGCGATCCTATTGGCCACAGGGCCCACAATGGCCCCGAAATAGCGCATTTCATCCAGATAGGGGGCAAAATCAGGTGCCCCCAGCACCAGCGCATGGCCGATGCCTTCGACACGGAAATCCTGCAGGCTGGCCCCCCAGGTCATCACCTTTGCGGTCACACCGGCGCGTTGCAGGGTCACGCGTTCAACCACCTCACCATTGGGGGTGGTGCCAAAGGGATGCCGTGTGCTCATTGGTCGGGGCCTTTACTTGTTATCGGTCACATGAACGCCCTGCAGATCGGGCGAGTCAATCCTGAAACGGGACCAGCCAGCCCAGTGAGGCTTCACTCGTGCCCTCGGGCTTATACTCTGCCCCAAGGGGCGCGCTGTATCCGGCCTGATCCAAATGCGCAAAGACGCTGTCATAGTCCAACTCCCCAACATCCGGGCGGCCCCGGGATGGCACACCCGCGAACTGTACGTGCCCGATCAAAGGCGCATATTGCACCAATCCGGCGATCACATCGTCCCCCATGCGGGCCACGTGGTAGCAATCAAACATCAGTTTCAAATTGTCCGCACCCACCTCAGCGATGATGTCAGCCGCTTGGTGGAGCGTGGTTAGGAAGTAGCCTGGCACGTCATGGCTGTTGATTGGCTCAATCAGCAGGGTCAGACCATGCGCCGCGGCACGCGCGCAGCCATAGCGCAGATTTTCCACAAATACTGTCCGCGCCTCTGCCCCGTCGGCCTTGCCTGCCATCACGTGAATATTGGCCGTGTCGGTGGTGATGGCATAACTGATCGCCTGATCAATTGCGGCGCGGGCTGCGGCCTGTCTGCGGGGCAGAGCGGCCAAGCCAAATTCGCCAGCGGCCAGATCGCCCGGTGCTGTGTTGAGGCCCAGCATCGGCAGCCCAGTGTCTAGCAGGGCGGCCCGCACTTCCTCGGGATCGACATCATAGGGAAAGTGGCATTCCACCGCGTCAAACCCGGCCGTATGGGCGGCGCGGATCGCTGCGGGCAGGGGCAGGTCGGCCCAAAGAAACCCCAGATTTGCAGAAAATTTCGCCATGCTTTCCCTCTGATTTTGCTGCCCTTTTTATGGCCCCTTGGTGTGCCCGAACGCAAGGGGTGGCGCAAGTTGGTTGACAGCGTGCCACCCGCGCCGCATGTTCGCGCCACGTCGGGGGAGTCCCACCAAGGGGACTGAGAGGCTGACAGGGGCAAAGGCAACTTTGCACCGGCGACGCGACCCTTAGAACCTGACCCAGTTGACACTGGCGTAGGGAGACCAAGGGGAGCATTGCGCCCTTTGGGCCGCAATTGGGCCCTGTTTTTAGGGGACCAGTGCGGTCTCTTTCTACCTCATCGTTTGGCTTGGGTCTTTTCGAGTCTTGAACCTTGAGGAGACACCAGATGAGCACTGAACCGAAGACCTCGGACGCGCCCACCCCACAAATTTCTACCGGCGGCCTGCCGGCCTCTTCCAAAATCTATATGCACGGTCAGATCCATGACGTGCAGGTACCAATGCGCCAGATCCACGTCGGCGGCGGCGAGGCCCCGCAGGTGGTCTACGACAGCTCCGGCCCCTACACCGATCCGGCGGCCGAGATCGATATTCGCAAAGGTCTGGAGGACAAGCGTGGCGCCTGGCTGGCCGACCGCGGCGACGTCGAAGCCTATGAAGGCCGCGCGGTCACAGCAGCTGACAACGGCTTTGCCAAAGGCGACAAGCTGGTGCCTGAGTTCCCGGCCATTCGCCCGCCGCTGCGCGCCAAAGGTGACAAGGCCGTGACCCAGCTGGCCTATGCCCGTGCTGGTATCGTCACGCCTGAGATGGAGTTCGTGGCCATCCGCGAAAACAACGGCCGGATCGAAGCCTGGGAAAAGGCCCGTGACGGGCATGACTTTGGCGCCGCCATTCCTGATCTGGTGACGCCGGAGTTTGTCCGTCAGGAAATCGCCGCGGGCCGTGCGATCATCCCGGCCAACATCAACCACCGTGAGCTGGAGCCGATGATCATCGGCCGCAACTTCCTGGTGAAGATCAACGCCAATATCGGCAACTCGGCCGTCACCTCCTCGATGGAAGAAGAGGTGGAGAAAATGGTCTGGGCGATCCGCTGGGGCGGCGACACGGTGATGGACCTGTCGACCGGCCGCAACATCCACAATATTCGCGAATGGATCATCCGCAACGCGCCGGTGCCGATCGGCACGGTGCCGCTCTATCAGGCGCTGGAGAAGGTGAACGGCATCGCCGAAGACCTGACCTGGGAAGTGTTCCGCGACACACTGATCGAACAGGCGGAACAGGGGGTAGATTATTTCACCATCCACGCCGGCGTGCGCCTGCATATGGTGCCGATGACCGCGAAACGGGTGACCGGGATCGTGTCACGCGGCGGCTCGATCATGGCCAAGTGGTGCCTGCATCACCACAAGGAGAGCTTCCTTTACGAGCATTTCGATGAGATCTGCGATATCTGCCGCAAGTATGATGTCTCTTTTTCACTGGGGGATGGGTTGCGCCCCGGTTCTATCGCGGATGCCAATGATGAGGCGCAGTTTGCCGAGTTGGAGACGCTGGGGGAACTGACCAAAATCGCCTGGGCCAAAGACTGTCAGGTGATGATCGAAGGGCCGGGCCATGTCGCCATGCACAAGATCAAGGCCAATATGGACAAGCAGCTGGAGCATTGCCATGAGGCGCCGTTCTACACGCTTGGGCCGCTGACCACAGACATTGCACCGGGTTATGACCACATCACCAGCGCCATCGGCGCGGCAATGATCGGTTGGTACGGCTGCGCGATGCTCTGCTACGTGACGCCAAAGGAACACCTTGGTCTGCCCGACCGTGACGATGTGAAAACCGGCGTGATCACCTACAAACTGGCCGCCCATGCCGCCGATCTGGCCAAAGGCCATCCCGGGGCGCAGGAACGTGACGATGCAGTCAGCCGCGCCCGGTTTGAGTTCCGCTGGGAGGATCAGTTCAACCTCTCGCTGGACCCCGATACGGCGCGTGACTTCCACGATGAAACCATGCCGAAAGAGGCCCATAAGGTGGCACATTTCTGTTCCATGTGCGGGCCCAAGTTCTGCTCCATGCGGATCAGTCATGACATCCGCGCCGAAGCGGAAAAGGCCGATGGTTTTGCCAAGATGGCGGCGAAGTTCCAGGAAGGGGGCGAGCTTTACGTGCCTGCCACCAAGGTGGAAGCGGTGGAATGATCTGCACGGTTTTGGGGGCCGGTGTGGCGGGGCTTTGCGCCGCCACCGCCCTTGCAGAACGCGGCGCCGATGTTCGGGTGATCGACCCACGGGCGGTCACTGCGGCCTCGGCGCTGGCGGGGGGGATGTTGGCCCCCTTCTGTGAAGGTGAAAGCGCCCCGGATCTGGTGGTCAGTGCGGGACAAGACGCCGCCGCATGGTGGGAGGACCGGATCGGGCCTCTGACCCGCCGGGGAACCTTGGTTCTGGCACCTGCGCGGGATCAGGCGGAACTGGACCGGTTTGCCCGCGCCACCCGCGCACATGAATGGGTGGTGCCAGCGACATTGGAACTGGCACTGGAAAACAGGTTTGCGCGCGGGCTTTATTACGCGTCCGAGGCTCATATGGACCCGCGCCGCGCCCTCAGTATCCTGCGTCAGCGGGCCGAGGGGCTGGGGGTGCGTTTCGCGGAACGTGGCAGCCCGGAAGGCCAGATCATCGACTGCCGGGGCTGGGCTGCACGGGATCTGCTGCCCGATCTCAGGGCGGTGCGCGGTGAAATGCTGCTGGTTGAGGCGCCCGATGTGCATCTCAGCGGGACCCTGCGTCTGCTGCATCCGCGGTTCCCCTGTTACATCGTGCCGCGCGGGCTGGGCCGCTATATGATCGGTGCCACAATGGTCGAAAGCGAAGACAGCGGTGCCATCACAGGCCGTGCGGTGATGGAACTGCTGTCTGCCGCCTACACCGTGCATCCGGGCTTTGCCGAAGCACGCATTCTTGAGGCCAGCGCCGGTCTGCGCCCGGCCTTCCCCGACAACATCCCTGCGATCCGCCAGACCGGCGGGCGCATTCACATGAACGGCATGTATCGCCACGGGTTCCTAATGGCACCCGTTCTGGCCGAGCAATTGGCCAATGACCTGATGGGAGGGCTGCAAGATGCGGGTTGAGGTGAACGGCAAAGACCTAACCGCGCAGGCAGAAACACTGGCGGATCTGTTAACCGAACAGGGGTTTGAGGTGGCGGCCGTCGCCACGGCGGTGAACGGTCAGTTTGTGCCGCGGGGGGCTCGTGCGGATCATCCGCTCAATGACGGTGATCGGATTGAAGTCCTTGCGCCGATGCAGGGGGGCTAGCGATGTTTTACGGCGTAGACCTGAAAAGCAGGCTGATGCTCGGCACGGCGCAATATCCCTCACCCGCCGTGTTGCACCAGGCGATTACCGCCTCAGGGGCCGAGGTGATCACTGTTTCACTGCGCCGCGAAGGGCGGGGTGGCGCGGATTTCCGTCAGCTTATTGCGGAAACCGGCTGTCGTATTCTGCCCAACACTGCGGGCTGTCACACAGCCGCCGAAGCGATCACCACTGCCCAGATGGCACGTGAGGTGTTTGGCACCAGTTGGATCAAGCTGGAGGTGATCGGCCACGCCGACACCCTGCAGCCGGATCCCTTTGCCCTGGTGGAGGCCGCGCGCGCGCTCTGCGCTGATGGATTTCAGGTATTCCCTTACACGACGGAGGATCTGATCCTTGGCGAAAAACTGGTGGAAGCCGGCTGTCAGGTGCTGATGCCTTGGGGCGCGCCCATCGGGTCCGGTCAGGGTCTGCGCAATCTGGAAGGGCTGCGCAGCATGCGGGCGCATTTCCCGGACATTCCCTTGGTTGTGGATGCTGGGATCGGTGCGCCTAGTCAGGCCGCACAGGCGATGGAACTGGGCTATGACGCGGTGCTTTTGAACACGGCCGTGGCCAAGGCGCTGGATCCTGTCGGCATGGCGGCGGCCTTTGGTCAGGCGGTGGCGGCCGGACAGATGGCGGCGGAGGCCGGGTTGATGCCCAAACGCGATATGGCGGTGGCCTCCACCCCGATTTTTGGCCTCGCACAGCTTTGAGGAATGAGAAAATGTTGGATCGGTTTTATTTGATCGTGGGCCATGTGGCCGAATTAGAACTGCTGGTGCCGCAGGGGGTTAAGCTGGTGCAGCTGCGCCTGAAGGACCAGCCTGAGGCCGAATTGCGCCGTCAGATCGCCCGGGCGCGGGATCTTTGTGCGGTGCATGGGACGCAGCTGGTGGTGAATGACCATTGGCAACTGGCGATGGAGCTGAACTGCACCTTTGTGCATCTGGGGCAGGAGGATCTGGACACCGCCGATATCGCGGCGCTGCGCCAGAAGGGTGTGCGCTTTGGCCTCTCAACCCATGATGAGGCCGAGTTGGAGCGCGCGCTCAGCCATGATCCGGCCTATGTGGCCCTGGGCCCGGTCTATGAAACCAAGCTCAAGAAAATGCCCTGGGCCCCGCAGGGACTGGAGAAGCTCTCGCGCTGGAAGGCGCGGGTTGGCGACCTGCCTTTGGTGGCTATCGGCGGGCTGACACCGGAACGGCTGCCCGGTGTCTTTGAGGCAGGTGCAGACAGTGCTGCGGTTGTCACCGATATCTTGTTAGCTGAGGACCCCGAGGCGCGCACCCGCAAGTGGCTGGAGGTCACGCGATGAACCGCTACGACCGGCAGGAACAATTGGCTGAGGTCGGCCCGGCCGGGCAGCGCCGCCTGCGGGCGGCACGGGTTTTGGTTGTGGGCTGCGGTGGCCTTGGCGCCACGGTGATCCCAGCCTTGGCGGGAGCCGGAGTGGGACATCTACACCTGATGGATCCCGACAGGGTGGAGGAAAGCAATCTGCACCGCCAGACCCTGTTTCGTCAGTCAGATATCGGCCGCAGCAAGGCCGTTCTGGCAGCGCAGATGGCGATGGCTCTGAACCCTGAGGTTTCGGCCTCCACCCAGATGGTCCGATTGGATGCCGCATCTGTGATTGGCGCGCTAAAGGGCATTGATCTGGTGGTGGACGCGGCAGACAGCTTTGCGGCGACCTATGTTTTGTCCGATGCCTGCCGCGATCTGGCTGTGCCGCTGATTTCAGCGTCAGTGCTGGGGCGCAGCGGCTATGTCGGCGGATTTTGCGGCGGCGCGCCGTCGTATCGCGCGGTGTTTCCGGATTTGCCCACCGATCGCCAAACCTGCGCCGAGGCAGGCGTTCTGGGCCCGGTGGTTGCCACCTTGGGGGCGCTACAGGCACAGATGGCCTTGTCCTGTCTTCTGGGGCTCGCCCCTTCTCCATTGGGGCAAATGATGCAGGTGGATCTGGCCCATTGGCGGGTGTCCTCCTTCCGGTTCGATGGCGCGGAGGAGGTTGTGGGGCATGGTTTTGTCGCCACTTCGCAGGTTCTGCCGCAGGATCGGATGATTGAGTTGCGCCCGGCGGAGGAGGCCCCTCTCGCCCTGCCACAGGCCACCCGTGTCCCGGCAACGGACCTGACCAATTTGCCCAAGATTTCGGGCCGCACTGTTTTGGCCTGTCGCAGCGGGCTGCGTGCTTGGGCGGCGGCGGATCAACTGGCGGCGGCAGGACACCGGGATCTGGTGCTTCTGGCGGCGGGGGACGGTTGATGGCTGTTTTGATGATCGGTGGTATGGACAGCTCCGGCGGGGCCGGTCTGTTGCGCGATTGTGCCACGGCAGCAGCTTTCAACATCACTCCTCGGGTAGCGGTCACGGCGGTGACGGCACAGACCGACAGCGCTGTTTTGCGCGCCGACATCTGTGCGGCAGAACTGGTGCAGGCGCAGATCCGGGCCGCGTTTCAGCAGGGGCCTGTGGCTGTGGTGAAAATCGGCATGCTGGGCAACGCTGCGGTGGTGCGGGCCGTAGCCGAGGCGCTGCGAACTGATCTGCCCAAAGGAGTGCCGGTGGTGCTGGATCCGGTGATCGCATCCTCCTCAGGCAAGGCGCTTTTGGATGCGGCGGGGCTTGCGGCCCTGACCGATCTGTTGCCGCAGATCGATCTGGTGACGCCAAACCTGCCAGAACTGACCCGTTTGGGGGAGGGTCTGGGCGCCGATGATCCGGTTGCGGCCCTGTTGCAGACCGGTGCGGGTGCGGTGCTGGTCAAAGGCGGGCATGATAGCGGGGCAGAGGCGGTGGATCGTCTGGTCACGGCGGATCAGGTCACGACATTTACGACCCCCCGCCTACCCGGCACCCGCCGTGGCACCGGCTGCACCCTGGCGGCGGCCATTGCCTGTGGGCTGGCCGTGGGGCAGCCCCTGCCTGACGCCGTGAAACAGGCCAAGGCGCATGTGACCGCCTATTTGCAGGCGGCTTGATCCAGCCAAGGCCTCAATGGAAATCACGGCTGGGAAACAGTCGTTTCGCCTGTTCCCGTGGGTGCCTGGCGCCGGATCGTGGCGGTTTGCCTGCGCTGCGGCGCGGGGGGCGTGGCGCATCATCCGCCTGTGGCAGCGTTTCGCCAATGTCGGGGGCCAGCGGATGGCCAAGAGCGGTCAGCCGGTGCGATTCATCGCTGATGTGATGGGCAATCAGATGGGTCACAATGCCTTCGCGCTGCAGATGGCCATGGACCCGCAGCAATCGCCCGCCCATGACAACGGCGCGAAACTGTTCATACATCTTGGGCCAGACAATCACATTGCTGACACCGGTTTCATCCTCCAACGTCAGGAAAATCACGCCAGAGGCGGTGCCGGGCCGTTGCCGGGTGATGACCAGCCCGCAGACGGTGCATTTGCCCAAAGGCGCGCGATGCAGGTCGGAATGCAGTGTTAGACCGGGCAGATCGGGGCGGATCAGCTCCATCGGATGGGCCTTCAGGCTGAGGCGGGTTGTGACGTAATCCTCGACCACTTCCTCGCCCAGATGCATCTGCGGCAGCTCCACATGCGGCTCCACGATGCCTTCCCCATCGAAGGGATCGTTGAACAGCGGCAGCGGCGCGGGCGAGCGGATGGTTTTCACCTGCCACAGCGCATCACGACGGTTGAGGCCCATCGCGGCAAAGCCATCGGCCTCAGCCAGACGTTCCAGGGTGGCGGGTTTGATGCCGGCGCGCAGCCACAGACTCTGGGGATCGGGGTAGCCATTGCCCCGGGCGGCGACAATCCAGCCGGCATCCTCTTCTTTCAGGCCTTTGATCTGGCGAAATCCCAGCCGCAAAGCCAGCGCGCCATCGGGGCGGCGTTCCAACGTGTTGTCCCAATCGGAATTGTTGACGCAGATCGGGCGCACCTCAATCTGGTGTTCCCGCGCGTCCCGCACGATCTGGGCCGGGGCGTAAAACCCCATCGGCTGGGAATTCAGCAGGGCACAGGCAAAGATCGCCGGGTGGTGGCGTTTCAACCAGGCAGAGACATAGGCCAGCATGGCAAAGGCGGCGGCGTGGCTTTCGGGGAAACCGTATTCGCCAAACCCTTCGATCTGGCCGAAACACTGCAGGGCAAAGGCCTCCTCATAGCCGCGTTCTAGCATGCCGTTCACAAAGCGATCGCGAAAAGTACCAATGGTGCCCATTCGCCGGAAGGTGGCCAGTGACCGGCGCAACCGGTCGGCCTCTTCCGCGGTGAAACCTGCTGCCACCACGGCGATCTGCATCGCCTGTTCCTGAAACAGCGGCACGCCAAGGGTTTTGCCCAAAACCTCACGCAGCGCCTCAGACGGGAAGCTGACCTGCTCGCGCCCCTGACGGCGGTTGATATAGGGGTGGACCATATCGCCCTGGATCGGGCCGGGGCGCACAATCGCCACCTCAATCACCAGATCATAGAAGGTACGCGGCCGCATCCGGGGCAGGAAGTTCATCTGCGCCCGGCTTTCGACCTGAAACACCCCGATGGCATCGGCAATGCACAGCATGTCATAGGTCGCCGGATCCTCCTGCGGGACCGATGCTATTGCCAGTTCCTGACCTTCATGACTGCGCAGCAAATCGAAACTTTTGCGGATACAGGTCAGCATGCCCAGGCTGAGGACGTCGATTTTCAGGATCCCCAGCGCGTCAATGTCATCCTTGTCCCACTCGATACAGGTGCGATCCTCCATCGCGGCGTTTTCGATCGGGCACAGCTCATCCAGCCGGCCCCGGGTGATGACAAAACCGCCCACATGCTGGCTGAGGTGGCGCGGGAAACCGATGACCTCGCCGATCAGCCGCACGGTCTGGCGCAGGCGCAGGTCCTGCAGATCCAGCCCCAGTTCCTGCATCCGGTCCGGATCCGGCCCCTTGCCGGACATCCCCCAGATCTGGCTGGACAACCCAGCGGTCACATCCTGGCTGAGCCCCATGACCTTGCCCACCTCACGGATCGCCGCGCGGGAACGGAAGTGGATCACCGTCGCGCAGAGGCCCGCCCGTTCGCGGCCGTATTTTTCATAGATGTGCTGGATCACCTCCTCGCGCCGTTCATGTTCGAAATCGACGTCAATATCCGGCGGTTCCCCGCGGTGTTCCGAAATGAACCGCTCAAACACCATGGTGATCGTGTCCGGCCCCACATCGGTGATCCCCAGCGCGTAACACAGGACCGAGTTCGCCGCTGACCCGCGCCCCTGACAGAGGATATCAAGGCTGCGGGCATAGGCGACGATATCGTGCACGGTCAGGAAATAGGCGGCAAAGCCCAGCTTGCCGACCATGCGCAGCTCTTTGTCTTTCAGTGCGGTCACATGATCCGGCACCCCCGTGGGGTAACGCCGTTGCAGGCCCTCCGTGGCCAACCGCGCCAGCCGGTCCTGCGGCGCCTCGCCACTGTCGCTGACCTCATCGGGGTAGCTGTAGGACAGTTCGCTCAGATCAAAGGTGCAGCGGTTGGCAATCTCCACCGCGCGGCGGATGGCGGCGGGGTGGCGGCGGTAGAGGCGGGCCATATCAGCGGCCCCTTTCAGGCGGCGTTCGCTGTTGGGCAGGGCGCGGGTGCCGATCTCATCAATGGTGATATGCTCGCGCATGCAGGTCAGTACATCGGCCAGCTGCCGCCGCGACCCGTGGTGCATCAGCACATCGCCCACCGCCACCATCGGTGTGGCGCAGTGGTGGGCCAGCCGGGCGCAGCGGTCAAACCACATCTGATCACTGCCATCATAGCGCGGCGCAGCCCCCAGATAGACATGGCCGGGAAACTGCCGCGCCATCCGTTTCAGGGGCCGGCTGGCCTGCGCAAGCGGCTGATCTTTGGGCGGCAGGGCGATGAAGATCATGTCTTCCCCCGCGGCCAGCACATCCTCCAGATCCAGATGACACTCGCCCTTTTCCGCCCGCCGTTTGCCGAGTGTCAGCAGCCGTGACAAGCGGCCATAGGCGGGCAGGCTGCGGGGCAGGGCGATCCAGTCAAGGATGCAGTCGCGCAGCACCAGACGGCTGCCGACAATCAGACGCGGCAGGGCGGGGGGGGGCTGCACCGGCACGGGTATCGGGTTGCGCGGGCCGATTTCCTGGCGCGAACATTGATCCACCCGATGTTCCGAGCGGATCTGGATCGCCTCTTGTTGCAGTGCCTCTTCTTGTGCCCGCTTCAACTCTTTCAGTGCCGACCAGGCCCGCACCACACCGGCCAGTGAGTTGCGGTCGGTGACAGCTATTGCCTCCAAACCTAGTTCGGCGGCGCGGGTGACCAGCTCTTCCGGGTGGGAGGCACCGGTGAGGAAGGTGAAGTTTGAGGTCACCGCCAGTTCCGCATAGGGCGGCACCGGCAGGGCGCGGGTGGTTTGGCGGTCTGCTGGACTTGGGGCGGGGGGCGTCATGCGAACTCCCCCTGCACAAACCAGCCGGGGTTCTGCGGTGTGTGATACATCCACAGCCGCCGGCCCTGCCGGGTTTCCACCCGCCAGTAATCACGCACGCCGTTTTGCCAGACCTCAGACGGCAGCCACCATTCCGGCGTCAGCCGTTCCGGCCCTTCCACATGCACCCGTTCCAACCGCATGCCCCGCCAGCGAAACTGCGGGGGTGGTTCGCGCCCCGGTCCGGTGGCACGGCCGCCAATCGGTTCTGGTGCAAACAGGCGCAGGGGGCGCGGCGGCAGGGCGGCAGGGCGGGGCCATTTTTCGGCCGGCTCACTAAAGGCGGCGGCGGCCAGGATATGGGCGCGTTCGGGGATATGGCTGTCGGCGGGCAAGAAACGCTGCACGTTTTCCAGCCCAATGCGGGTGCCCAGTTTGGTGATCAGGCTGGCCACGCCTTCCTCTTCGCTCTGGCGGATGGCGCTTTGGATCTGGGCGGGGGGCAGCGCTTCGACCCGTGGGGCGCCAAGGCGCAGCTGGTCAATGCCATAGCCGGCCTCAACCGCGCTGACACCGCGTTCAAACAGCGGCAGGATCACAGCAGGGTCGTTCATTGCGCGGGCCAGCCGCAGCTCAACCTGCTGGCTGGCCTGATCCACCCGGCGCAGGGTCAACTGCAACACCCGCGCGCCCATATCCTGTGCGCGCAGCCTGTCACACAGACCCTCCAGCAGCCGTGCCAGCCCCGCCATCACATCGGCGCTGAGGCCAATGGGTTCGGGCAGGGTCAGCCGCACACCGTAGCGCGGTGGGTCCGGCAGCGGGGTCAGCGGTTCGCCCTGCGCCCCTAGCGCCTGATCCAGCCGCATCAGCACCCCGTTGCCAAAACGGCGGCTGAGCGGCGCACGCGGCGTGTCGTGCAGGTCGCCGATGGTGCGCAGCCCCAGCCGTTCCAGCGCCACGCAGGTCGGCCCGTCCAACCGCAGCGCCGCCACCGGCAGTGGTCGTAGCGCGGGCAGGGGATCGCCGGGTGCAGCCACCCCTTCGTCAAAATGTGCCAGCGCCCAGGCGGCGCCACGGCTGTCGGCCAGCCCGATCCGGGCGGCAATGCCCGCACGGGTCAGCCGCATCCGCATATCGGCCAGCATCTCACTCTCGCCGCCAAACAGATGGGTGGAGCCGCTGACATCCAGCACCAGCCCGTCGCGCCCCTCCACCCCGACCCAGGGGCAGTAGCGCCCCGCCCAACGGGCCAGCGCCCGCAGGAACTGCTGGTCCAGCTCGGGCGTGGCGGTGCGGGTGATCAGATCGGGACGCAGGGCGCGGGCATCAGACAGGGGCATGCCCTGCATCAGCCCCAGATGCTGGGCCTGCCCGCTAAGACAATAGAGCCGTTCCGTGTTGCTTTCGCGCAGGGTCAGGGCAAAGGGCGGCTCAGCCGTGGTCTGCGCGCAGCCCAAGGGGTGCTGACGCAGCGCGCGATCGCTCGCCAGTCTTGGAAACCACAATGACACGGTGCGACGTTGCATCCCAATCGGTGACCCAGCTTGCTAATGTTCCTGATTTGTTCTTGATAATATCCCAGCGTTGCCGAGTCGAGTCGAGTCCCTTTTCAGGCCCGCTTTGTAGCGGGTTTCCCGCATTGGCAGAGGCGGTTTTCCCGGGGGCCGTTGTTCCAGCCAGGGGGGTGCAGTGCCAGCGGGTTTCGGCCGCGTTGCTGCCCATGCCCTCAGGCATCACGATCAACCCGGTTGTGCGCCCGGCTTCGGCCGCCAGTTGCAACCGCCTGCCGTGGGTCAGGCTCAGCGGTTCATAAATCTCACAGATCACCAGCCCCATCGCGCCCGAACGCAGCGCCTCTTCGGCGGCGGCCAGAAGATCCACCTGGGTCTTGGCCTTGGCCAGCAGGATTCGGGTGGGATCACAGTATTGCGCCAGCCCGACCGGGTTCAGCGCCTCATGGGACCAGTCCGGCAGGAGCCACATCGAAGGTTTCGGGCTGAAATTACAGCAGCTTGCGGCAAAATACGTCGCGCCGGGGCCGCAAACCTCATGGGCGCGGCCCCGTTTCAGCGGGTAAACAGCGGTGAAATCGGCAGACATATGTTTCCTCTTTGTTCTTATAAAATGCCCGAGTCGCGATAAAATTCAAGAGGGGCAAAAGGGCAGGGCGATCACCCCCTCGGCCTTGTTGCGGGGGCGACCAATGCCTAACCTAAGGCCATGTTTGATTGCATTATCTTTGATATGGATGGCACGCTGGTGGACAGTGAGACGTTGTGCAACAGGGCCTACCTTACCCTGCTGCCGCAGCTGTCCCTAAGCGAGGATGAGATGGTGGCGCGTTTTCGTGGCCGCCGGTTTTCCACCATTCTGGCAGAGCTGGAACAGATGATTGGCGCACCGCTGCCCGAAGGGTTTGCGGAACGTTACAGGGCTGAGGTGAAACGGCTGTTTTACCAGTCGCTGGCCGCCTTTCCCGGCGTGCATGAGGCGTTGGCGCAGCTTGACGCGCCGCTCTGCATCGCATCGAGCGGGCCACAGGCCAAGATCCGCGCCGCGCTGGAAATCACGGGGCTTGCGCCGTTTTTTGGCGGGCGGATCTACAGCGCCTATGACATCCAAAGCTGGAAACCTGACCCGGATCTGTTTCTGCATGCGGCGCAGGCAATGGGCGCGCGGGCTGAGGCCTCTTTGGTGGTGGAGGATAGTGAGGTCGGCGTCGCCGCCGCACAGGCCGCCGGGATGCGCTGTGCCTTGCATGATCCACATGGTTTGCACCTGCCCGGGGTCGCGCGGTTTGAACACTACCAGGCGTTCCCGGGTCTGGTCAGCCAGCTTGCGGGCGCGGTTACTTCCAGCTGAGGGTCAGACCACGGGTGATCCAGCGCTGGGTGAACAGCATCAGCACCAGCGGCGGCAGCATCGCCAACATCGCAAAGGCCTGGCCTGAACTGGATCCGGCCCCAACCCGTTCAATCCCGCGCACCAGCGTGTAGTGCTCCTCGCTGGTGGTCGCGACCATCAGCGGCCAGAGGTATTGGTTCCAGCCCAGCACAAACAAAATGGTAAACAGCGCCGCGATCATCGGCAGGGACACTGGCAGCAGAATGTCAAAGAGGTAACGCAGCGGCCCCGCCCCATCGAGGCGCGCGGCCTCCATCAGCTCGGCCGGGATCTGGCTGAGGCTTTGGCGGAAGATCAGCACCCCCAACCCCGAGGCGACCACCGGCAGGATCATCCCACCGTAGGAATTTACCAATCCCATCTGACTGGTCACCAGAAAGGTCGGCAGGATCCGGGTCTCAATCGGGAAAAACAGCGGCAGAAGGATCAGGCCAAAGATCAGATCGCGGTGTCGCAGATTGAAACAGACCAGCGCAAAAGCGGCCAGAATGGAGACCAGCGTTTTCAACCCCGCGATGCCGCCCGCAACAATGAAGGAGTTGATCATCATATCGGTGGCATTGACGCCATTGCCAAAGAGGTCCGGGGTCAACAGGATCCGCCGATAGGCCGCCAGCGGATCACCTGCCGTGTTGAGGGAGCCAAGCAGCACCACAGCCAGCGGGCCCAGCATGAACAGGCTGCCGAGGATCAGGATCAGATGGTCCAGACCCTGTTTGGGAAACAAATGGCGATGTTTGGAAGGGCGGGACATGCTGCGTCTTTGACTGGTGTTACCTGGGGTTGGTGCGATGTTGGGCCGAACCTACGGGGGCGCAGGGGGGCAAGCTCACCGCACTCAACCCGCATAACGCAATGATTGCAACCGGTTCCATCGGTACGCGGGGAATAGCTGAGGGGTGTGGGTCAATAGTCCCGCTCAATAAACAGGCCAAGGCCGGTTTCCCCGTCCGAGTTCAGACGCCCCCGGGCGGTCACGCTGGGGCTCAGCTGCAGGTTCAGGTCAATCCGGTTGTTGCCATCGGTATCCGCAGTGATCTCGGTATAGATATTGTCACTGATGTATTTGCCTATCCGCGCCTGCGTCGCGCCGTCCTCATCGGTGGTGACATCCAGATCATCCAGCGCCAGCCCCTGACGCAGGCCCCCGGTCAGGTTGCCCCCATTGCCCGAAAGCGTCGCGATGGCGGCGGCCAGACGCACCGCCTGCAACGGTGAGATTGTGCTGAGGTCACGACCAAAGAGCAGCAGTGACAGCACCTCATCTTCGGGTAGATCAGGCGTTGAGGTGAAGCGCAGCACAGGGGCGCTGGCCGGGCCCTCGATGGTGATTTCAGCCGTGACCGCATCGGTGGTGGTTTCAGCGACAAACCGCAGGAACGGATCAAAGGCGCCCTGCAGTTGGATCAGCCCCTCGGTCAGGTTCAACCGGTTGCCCAACAGGTCCATCCGGCCACGGATCAGATCAAACTGGCCCTCCGGGATCACCTGATGGCTGGTGCCACCCACCCGCAGGCTGCCACCCAGTTCAGCGTCCAGTCCACGACCGCGCACAAAGACCCGGGCTGGGGCGGAAATGGTCAGATCCAGCCCATAGGCCGGTCCCACAGCGGCCCTTTCCGTCTCAATCAATCCGGCCCAACGGCGCACCCGCCGCACCTCAGCGGGTTCATTGCGGTGTTTCAAACCGGGCAGGCTGGCAAACCGTGGGGCAGAGTTGGCCGCGATGCGCAGCTCCGTCTGGCCCAGTTCCATCCCGCCGCTGATCCGCGCCCCTCCGCTGAGCAGCGGGCCGTTCACAGCCAGATCGCCCGAAAGGCTGGTGCTGTAAAGGATGGGATCTTCCAAAACGATGTTGCGCAGGGACAGCGACAGGTCAGCGTTCACGGCCGCATCCAGCGACACCGGACCGGACAGGCGCAGATCCCCCCCAGCGGCCGGTCGCGCGGTTAGATCCAGCGCGGCGCGCCCGCCGCTCAGGGTGACGCTGCCCGAAATATCTTCCAGCGCCTGTTTCAAAGTCGGCAGTGCCAGCTGCGCCCCGGCGGTGCGGATCTGGCCCGTCACCGCCCCCAGCCCCAATGCGCCGGCCAGACGTAGATCCAGATTGGCCTGTCCCCGCAGGCTACGGGGTTGGATCAGTGGGTTGGCAAGGCTCAGGGGCACCGCCCCGGTGACGCTAAGGTCGGCGCGGCTGAAATCCTGCGCCAGCGTGCCCTGCGTTTGCAGCGCCGCACCTGCGGGGCCGCCCAACTGGCTGTTGATGCGCCAATCGCGGCCTTCCATCCGGGCCCGGCCTTCGGCGCTGAGCGCGCCTGAAATGCCAGACCCCAACAGTGCCATATCACGCAGTCGGGCGGTGTAACGCACATCCGCATTGTCAAACCCACCGCTGCCACTAAGGCTGGCGGTGACCTCCTGACCCTGCAGATCAAGCTGGCGCAGCAATATCGGGCTGGTCGCTGACTTCTCGGCCGCCAATTGCAGCGTCGTCTCCCCCGCCATCAAAGCGTCCGCGATGCTGTTGCCGATGGCAATGTCACGGCTTTTGGCGGTCGCGCTGATATCAAACACCTGCTGCAGCGGTTCGCCGCGGCCCGTCAGCTCCAACGACACCCCACCAGTGAGCGGAATGGGCAGGCTGGCAAGCTGCGCATAGGGGGCCAGATCCGCTAATTGCACGGCGGCGGTGCCAGTGACGGCAGGATTGTCCCCCAAGGGGCGCTGCAGCGTCACATCCGTGCGCAGGCTGGCCTGTTCCGGGCCATTCAATGCTGCCGTGACCTGCCAATTGTCCACCGTCAGCTGTTCGGCTGTCAGCTCGGCCGTGGCTGGGCCTGTCAGGCCTGATTGCAACAGGCGGAGATCGCGCAGACGCGCGCTAAACTCGGCACTGCTGCCAAGGGATTTCAGGGAGGCGCGGCCATTGAGCGACATCTCCGGCGCGGTGATCTGCAGCGGATCCAGCGTGATCCCCGTCTTGTCCCGCGCAGCCCCCAAACGCAGATCGGCCCGCCCTTTCAGGAGCGGATCCAGCAGCGGCTGTGCCAGTGCCAGATCGGTGGTGCCGCCGTCAAACTGCAGCGCGAAACTGCCCGCCAGCGGGCTGACACGTCCCGCAATGGCCAGATCTGCGGCGCCAGACAGCGGTTGCCCCGCCAATCCCGCAAATCGGCGGAGATCCTGCGCGGCCAGCTGCACGTCCGGCAGAATAGACCAGCCGTCCTCTGCCTGCGAAGACAGGGTCAGATCGCCGGTCAGGCTGTAGTCTTCACCCCTGAGGTTGAGCCCCCTGAGGTGCAGCGCCTCATTCTGTCCAACGGAAAAGGTGGTGGCGCCGCTCAGGTCCTTGCCGAGCGCGCGGGCCAGATCGGCGGCTGCAATCTCCAGACCTTTGGCGCTGAAGTTCACAGCACCTTCGATCTGGGTGTCGATGATCTGGCCGCTGCCCCGCAGCTGCGTTTCGGGCAGGCGCAGATCGGGGCTTTGAAAATCGGTCAGGCTGGCGGCCAGGGTCCAGTCCGGGCTGATCGCCTCATCATGGGTCAGCTGGAACAGGGCGCTGCCAATCCGGGTGCCAGCCCCTGCAACAGGCAGCAACACAGGCCGCCCATCGCCATGGCCCAGCTGGCCTTCGACGGCGATCAGGCTGGGCCAGCCGTCCTGCAGCGTGAGCCGGCCCTGAACGGACAGCGCCTTGCTGGTCAGCACCATGTTTTCCAGGGCCACCACATCCTTCAGGGCATAGCCATTGGCGGTGAGCGACAGGTCCGTGCCGAAGAAATCGCGATACTCAGGGGCAAAGAGCGGCGTCAGATCGCCCCCCAGATCTGCGCTAAAGACCTGCCGTTCCGGGGCAACCGGATCAAGGCCCAGACTGAAATCCCCGTTTAACCGTTCGGCCCCATCGCTGCTGAGCGTGGTGCTGGCTGAGAAGTTGGTCATCGGACCAGCCCCTGACAGCCTCAGGGTCACTGGCGGCGTGCCTGGCAGGTTCAGTTTGCTGGCCAGCAGGCCATTGGCATCCTCCTGCAACAGCAGATCAATCGCCGCTTCGCGGGTCTCATTGATGTAGTTCGCGGTGAGGATGATCTCACCCGTGATGCCGTCCTGCCGACGGATATCCAGGCTGGTGCTGCCGGCCCCATCGGCCAGGTTCATCGCGCCCGAAAGGCTCAACTCAATCGCCTGACCCAGAACCGGTTCCCCCAGGGCCGCGCGGGTGATGGCCAATTCGGCAATATCGACGGAGACCGGCAAGTCCGGCAGGGCGAACCCCTGCGCCTCGGGTGTTGGACCTTCGCTGGGAATGTCGGGCAACCGGCTGAGGTCCAGCGTTTTGGCGCTCAGCTTGTTGACCTCCAGCCGGCCCCGCAGCAGGGCGCTGCGTTTCCAGTCAAGCTCCACCTCTTCGAGGGTGATCCAAATCCCCTGATCATCCGCAATGGTCAGCCGTTCAATGCTCGCGACAGAGGACAGCGCCCCTTCAAAACCGATGATGTCAATCTCACGCCCGGCGTCGGACAGCGTGTCCTCCAGCAGCGCTTCCAGATAGCCGCGGTCATCTTCCTGCGCGCTGGTCGGCAGCGGCACCAGCGTGGTCGCGGCCAAGAGGGGGATCAGAACATACCGCATCAGAAGGCCTGCCCGATACCGATGTAAACCTGCACCCCGTCGCCGGTGCTGCCGGACACGGGCGTCGCCACATCCAGTCTGATCGGGCCAACCGCCGTGTCATAGCGCAGGCCCAGACCCGCGCCCGCATGCCATTCGCCGGTGCCGTCATAGAAACTCTCGGCCCCGATGTAACCCGCATCGGCAAACCCGACGAGGCTGATGTTGCCGCGGACCTTGCCGCGCAGCTCACCCGACAGGCCAAGGAAACTGCGCCCGCCTGAGGTGGTGCCACCGTTATCTACGCCAAGGGACTGGTAGGGTTGCCCCCGCACCGTGCCACCACCGCCAGACTGAAACAGGAAGTTCGGCGCCGTGCCCGACAGGCTGGAGCCGCTGACCGAGCCAAATTGCAACCGCGCCGCCGCAACGATGCGATCTGCGACGAGCGGGCGGTAGATCCGGCCATCCAGGGTAAACTGCGCGCCGCTTTCCGTGCCAGAGAGGCCAAGGTACGGCGTCAGCCCTGCTTTGACGAAATGCCCGCGCTGTGGATCCAGATCCGAGTCACGGCGATCCCACTCCAGATCCATAGGGGTGGAAAACAGGCTGAACTCACGCTTGCCGAAACTGTCATCAGACCGCCCGTAGCCAAACGCCAGTTCGATTTCACCGGTCAGGTGGTCGGTCAAAATACGGTTGGCGCCAAGGCCAACCTCAATCGTTTCCAGATCGTAGAGCGGTTCCTGTTCAAACAGCAGATCGCCGCGCAGAAATGCGGTTGTATCGGCCCCGAAACTGGCGGGGCGTTCCAACCGCACGCCAAGGGCCACGTCGGTCCGGCTGGTGTTGGCGCCGATGTCGCGCACCTCGCCCTCCACAAAAAACCGTTCCGCCCCACCCAGGAAGTTGCGATGCAGCCAGAAGCCGCTCAGCCGCAGGCCTTCCTGGTTGGACACTTCAACACCGGCGCCGAAGCGGCGCGGCAGGGCATCCACAACGGCGGCGTTCACGTCCAGAACATCCCCGTCCCGTAGGGTCTCCGCCTCACTCAGGGCGACAGACCGGAATGCCCCGGTGCGGCGCAGCCGGTTGGCGGCCTGTTCGATATCGGCGGGGGAGTAGCGCGCGCCTTTTGGCAGGCCTGCGATATCAATGATCCGGTCGCTGCGCACCTTGTTCTCATTGGTGAGGATCAAGTTGCCAAAGCTGACCTCAGGGCCGGGGGCCAGACGAATACGCGCATCAAGGCGCTGGGCCGCGTGATCGGCGATCAGATCTTCGCGCGCGATCTCAACCTTGGCATGTCCGGCATCCCGCCAGGCGTTCTGGGCGCTGATAGCGGCGCCAAGCACAACCTCGGCCCGGGCGCGTTTGCCGCTGCGAAAGGCCTCGGGCAGGGTTGTCCCGGCAGGCAGCGGCGACAGTTCCGCAGCGCCAAACCGAAACGGTTTGCCGGGGTCGACGTGCACCGTGATTTCAGTGATGTCGCGCGGCGGCGAGGTGGCTGGGATCAGCGCCGCCTCACGGCCATCGATGCGAATATTGATCGCGCCCGAATAGTAGCCGTTGGCATAGAGCACCTCAGTCAGGCGGCGGTAGTCGGCAAGGGCAGCAGCAAAGAAATCCAGCGGCGTTGGGTCCGCTTCCTGTTCGGTTTGCCGCAGAAGGGAGCCTGATCGCAGCTTGCCTGCCAACCCCTCTTCGCTGCCGTCCGCCATTGAGAACTGAACAGGTTCCACCGCCCAAGCAGCCGTGCTGAACAGGCAAAACGCCAGCGTCGCAAGCGGTCGACGCAGCAGGGCCAACGCAGCAAGGCGCGGACGCTTTGGAAAACTAATCATCACGGGGGCAGCAACCGTGTTTCTGAGGTCAAATCAAAGTCAGTGACCCCACTCTAGGCCGTTCTTTTCCAAAGCTCTACGGCACAAATTCGTGTTTCGGCAAAAAGACGCCCGCCGGGGTGCGGCGGGCGTTTTGGTCCTGCAAAGGGGATGCGTGATTACTTCAGGCAGCCCGCAACAGCCTCGGCAAGGCCACGGATCAGCCCGGGGTACAGTGCTGCACCTTCAGGCTGGGACAGGCCCAGCGGGTCCAGTTCAGCGGTGTTGACGTCAACACCTTCAAAGACGGTGCGGATCAGGCGCGGATCGTACTGCGGCTCTGAGAAGGCGCAGGTGACATTGCTGTCACGCACTGCCGATTGGATTTCCGCAATCCGGGCCGGGCTGGGATCAGCGGCATCGCCAAGGCTAATTGCCCCAAGCGCCTGCAGATGGAAACGGTTTTCGAAATACTGGTAGGCATCGTGGAACACCACGAAACGCTGACCTTCCAGCGGTTCCAGCTTGGCCTCAATCTCACCAATCAGCTGGGCCAGTTCCTCCTGCCCGGCGGCGGCGTTGGCGCGGTAGGTTTCGGCATTTTCCGGGTCAAGCGCGCTCAGCTGATCGGCAATGACACCCAGCCAAATCCGGCCGTTCTCCGGGTCCAGCCAGGCATGGGGATCCAGCCCGTCGTGATCGTGGGCATGGTCGTGGTGATCATCGTGACCGGCATGCTCTTCCTCATGGTCGTCATGATCCGCGTGCTTATCATGATCGTCGTGGCCGTGATCATCATGTTTCTCTTCAGCATGCTTTTCTTCGTGAGCATGCTCGTCTTCATGGCCGTGCTCTTCGTGCTCATGCGCGTCATGATCTTTGTTCGCGTGGTCGTCATCATGCTCATCATGATGGGCGTCATGTTCTGCGTGATCTCCTTCAGCATGATCATCGTGACCGTGTTCGTCGTGATGATCTTCGTGCTCTTCACCTTCGGCCGGCGCAAAGACAACGGATTCGCGGAAATTGAACTGGATGGTGCCGGGCGCTTCCAGCAGTTCCAGCGTCTCTGCCTTGGCTGCCAGTGTTTCCAGCGGACCTTCCAGCCAGGGGGTCAGCGGCTCACCGATCCAAAACACCAGATCCGCTTTTTCCAGGGCCCGCGCTTGCGACGGCCGCATCGCGTAGGAGTGCGGTGAGGAGCCGGGATCCACCAGCAAATCAGGCGCGCCAAGATCGCCCATCACCTGCGCCACCAGCGCATGAACAGGGGCAATGTCTGTCACCACACGCGGCACATCAGCCAGGGCGGTGGTTGCCGTCAGAAGGGCGGCTGAGGAAAGAGAGAGGGTCAGGGAATTGCGCAGCATCGTGGTCTCGCTGTTATTGTATAACATCACTTTGCGGGGGCTTGTAGAATGTATAACATAACATTACAAGCCCTCTTAACCCGTAAAGGAGCAGCCATGAGCACCGACATGTCACAGCCCGGTTCTGACCAAGGATCGTCCAAAGGTTTTGAACAGCACGATCACGCCCATTGCGTGGCTGACGGTGTGGCGGCATTGGTCGACTATTGCGCTGCTGAGCGGTTGAAGCTGACCCCCGTGCGTCAGCGCGTGGCTGAGATCCTCCTGGCGGAGCATCGCGCGATGGGGGCCTATGAAATCCTCGACATCCTGCGGGAGGAGGGGCTGGGATCACAGCCCCCCGTGGCCTACCGGGCGCTTGATTTTCTGGTCAAACACGGTTTCGCCCATAAGGTTGAGCGGCTGAATGCCTTTGTTGCCTGTTCCCATCCCGGCGCCACACACACACCGGCGTTTCTGATCTGCCGGTCATGCAACAAAGTTGCTGAAGCAGACACCAGCCCCACCAAAGGGGATCTGGGCAGGGCCGCCGCCGCCGCAGGTTTTCAGATTGAGCAAACCGTGGTGGAGCTGGAAGGGCTGTGCCCCACCTGTGTGGACGCGGGTCCATCTTCAGGACCAGCATAATGGATCGACTGGTAGAGATCGCAGACGCTTCCGTGCATCAGGGTGCAACGGTGGCCCTGACCGGCGTGGATTTCCACATCGACCGGGGGGAGATTGTCACGGTTGTCGGGCCCAACGGCTCCGGCAAGTCGACGTTGATGAAAACCGTGATCGGCGCGCTGAAGCCTTCGGCCGGGGCGGTCAAACGCAAGCCGGGCCTGCGTATCGGCTATGTGCCGCAGAAGCTGCAGATCGATCCGACACTGCCGATCACAGTTGCACGTTTTCTGGGCCTGCCGCGCCGCTTGCCGCGCGCTCAGGCGCTTGAAGTGTTAGAACAGGCCGGGGTGCCGGATCTTGCCGATCGCCAGATGGCGCGCCTGTCGGGCGGCCAGTTTCAGCGGGTGCTGCTGGCCCGCGCGATGCTGGAAGAGCCGGATCTGCTGATCCTGGATGAGGCCACCCAAGGCTTAGACCAGCCGGGCTCTGCCGCTTTCTATCGCCAGATCGAAGAGATCCGGCAGGCCAAAGGCTGCGCCGTTCTGATGGTCAGCCATGAACTCCACGTGGTGATGGCGGCCAGCGATCGGGTGATCTGCCTGAACGGTCATGTCTGCTGCCACGGTGCGCCTGAAATCGTCGCCTCCGCCCCGGAATATCGGGCTTTGTTTGGCTCTGGCACGGGCGGGGCGCTGGCGCTTTATCGTCATGACCACGATCATTCGCACGACAGCGAAGGCAACTGCCTGCATGACCATGATTGTGGGCATCAGGACCACGATCATGCGCCTAAAGCGGATGCAAACGTGCCATCCCCGGCAAAACCCCATGCGGAGGCACATTGATGTCCCTTCTAGATAGTTTCATGGCCCGTGCCACGCTGGCCGGTCTGGGTGTCATGCTGGCTGCCGCGCCTTTGGGCTGTTTTGTGGTCTGGCGCCGTATGGCCTATTTCGGCGATGCGACGGCCCATGCCGCAATCCTGGGGGTGGCGCTGGCGCTGGGCTTTGAAATCTCAATATTTGTGGGTGTTCTGGCCGTCGCATTGGCGATGGCGGTGACGGTGTCCTCGCTGTCGGGGCGGGGCTATGGCATGGATACGCTCTTGGGGGTGCTCAGCCATTCGGCGCTGGCTTTTGGCCTGGTGGCGGTGTCTTTCCTGCAAGGCGTGCGGGTGGACCTGATGGCTTACCTCTTCGGCGATATTCTGGCCGTGGGGCGGATGGATCTGGCGATCATCTGGGGCGGCGCCTTGCTGGTGCTGGCGCTTGTGGCCTGGCGCTGGTCTGCGCTTCTGGTGTCAACGCTGAACCCGGATCTGGCCCATGCCAGCGGCATCGATCCGCGCCGTGAACAGCTGGTTTTGACCATTGCGCTGGCCGTGGTGGTGGCCGTGGCGATCAAGGTTGTTGGGGTGATCCTGATCGCCTCACTTCTGATCATCCCGCCCGCTGCTGCGCGCCCGCTGGTACGTACGCCTGAGGCGATGGCGCTGGTGGCCGCGGCGATTGGCGTGGCGTCGGTGATTGGTGGTTTGCAGGGCGCGCTGATCTTTGACACGCCTGCAGGGCCCAGCATTGTTTGCGTCGCAGCACTGATCTTTCTGCTGGCTAGCATCGGGGACGGGCTGCGCAATGCGCTGCGCAAAACTGGGGCTTAGGGCAGCAGCTGCAGCCAGACCCAGACGGTGAAGATGCTGATCACCGTGCCGATCAACACGGATGAGGCCGCAACCCGCTGGCCGACGCCATACATGGATGCAAACAGATAGGTGTTGATCCCCGGCGCCATCGCGGCGGTGATCACGGCGGAGCGCAGGGCCGCATCGCCCAGATCCAGTAGGGTGCCAAGGCTGATCACGATGGTCGGGTGCAACACCAGCGACATCGCCAGCACATAGGCAATGACCCGCAGATCCCCATCCAGACGGTAGCGTACCAGCACGCCACCAAGACCAAAGAGCGCCGCCGGCAGCGCCGTGCGTGCGATCAGGTCCAGCGCCACCTGCACCGGTTCCGGGATGAACAGGCCGGTCAGGTTAACAACAAACCCCAGCGCCAGCGCCACCACCAGCGCATTGCGGAACATCGCATTGCCCACGTTCAGCACCAAGCGCCCGATCCCCTGGCCACGGCCGCGCACAATCTCCATCACGGTGATGCCCAGGAAATAGCAGAACGGCGCGTGGATCGCGACAATGGCAAAGTTTGAGGCCAAAGCCTCGGCCCCATAGGCGCGTTCGGTGATCGCCAGTCCCAGCAGGACCGAGTTGGAAAACAGCCCGATAAAGCCGATTGAGACGGAGTCCGGCGCCGCCCGTTTGAAAATCAGCCGGGTGCCAAGCGCGGCCAGCGCAAAACTGGTGCCTGCGCCGACATAAAAGGCCGTCAGCAAACGCCAGTCAAAACTCTGCCCCAGATCCAGCCGCGCAATGGCGGTAAACAAGAGGAAGGGGATGGCAAAGTTTTGAGTGTATTTCACCAGCCCGTCGATCTGTTCGCCGGTGATGTAATTGCGTCGGGTGCCAAGATAGCCGATCCCGATCACCAGAAAGACGGGCAGAATGATGTTGAACAGATCTTGCATCGATCGGGCCTTGCTTGGCAGCGCCGGGTACGCTGGTGGTGTGTTGGCCCTTTGGTGTCGCTGGGATCTTAACTCTGCGATGGCGGTTCAATCTGGCACGGATCCGTCCGGCGTAGATTGGTCAGGCCCAAATTAGTCAGACCCAGTTTAGTCAGGCCCAGATTAGTCCGGCAGAGTGATCACCATACCGTCATAGGCCACGGAGATATGGTCAGCGGTTTCGGCTTCCAGCGTCTCATAGTCAAGATCTACGTGCATATTTGTCAAGACGCCGCGCTTGGGTTGCATCTTTTCGATCCACTCCAGCGCGGTGGCCAGATCAAAATGCGTCGGGTGCGGCGAGCGGCGCAGCGCATCCAGCACCCAGACGTCCAGATCTTGCAGATGGGGCAGGGCATCATCGGGGATTTTGGCCACATCCGGCAGGTAGGCCAGCCCTTTGATCCGGAAGCCGAGCGAGTCGATACTGCCGTGGTTCACTTCAAACGGGGTGAAGGTGATGGCACCGCCTGCGCCCTCAATCGTCACATCACCATCAATGGTGTGCATGTTCAAAATGGGCGGATAGGGGCTGCCCTCGGGTTGCACAAAGGCATAGCCGAACCGCGACAGCAGCGCGTTTTGGGTATCACCGTCCGCCCAAACCGGCAGGCGGCGGCGCATGTTGAAAACAACCATGCGCAGGTCATCCAAACCATGCACGTGATCGGCATGGGCGTGGGTCCACAGCACCGCATCCAATTCACCAACGCCGGCATCCAGCAGCTGCTGGCGCATATCAGGCGTGGTGTCGATCAGCACCCGGGTGGTGCCTGCGTCGGTCACGCGCTCTACCATCATGGAACAGCGGCGGCGGGTGTTTTTGGGGTTCATTGGATCACACTCCCCCCAGATGCCGCCAATGCGCGGCACCCCACCGGAGGAGCCGCAGCCCAGAATGGTAAACCGCAGCTCAGCCATCAGGCGGCGGCCTCATAGCGGGCGGCCTTCCAGAACAGCCGGTCAAAGTTTTCCTGCGTGCGTGCGGCGAAATCCGCGTAATCCATGCCGAAAACCTCGGCCCCGACCTGTGCGGTGTGGATGGAATAGCCCGGTTCATTGCGTTTGCCGCGGAAAGGTTTCGGCGCCAGATAGGGGCTGTCAGTTTCCACCAGAATGCGGTCCACTGGGGCGCTCGCAAAGATATCGCGCACCTCTTGTGATTTCGGGAAGGTCGCGATCCCCGACATCGACAGGTAGAAACCCAGATCCAACACGGTTTTTGCCAGCTCCGGGCCGGAACAATAGCAATGCATCACGCAGGAATAGGTGCCGTTGCGGTATTCGCCTTCCAGAATGCGGGCCATATCCTCATCTGCAGAACGGGCATGGATGATCAGCGGCAGCTTGGTGCGGCGCGCAGCCTCGATATGGATCAGCAGGCTCTCCTGCTGCACCTTGGCGCTGTCAGCGGTGTAGTGATAATCCAGCCCACTTTCGCCGATGCCAACAAACTTGGGATGATCGGCCAGTTTGACCAGATCCTCGACCGAGACCAGCGGCACCTCCGCTGCAGACATCGGGTGGGTGCCCGCGGCGTAGAACACCGGATCATAGGCCTCAGCGATGGCGCGCACGCGCGGCTCAGCCTCCAGCTTGGTGCAGATGGTGACCATGCGGGTGACGCCAGCCTCAACAGCGCGGGCGATGATCTGATCACGCTCTTCATCGAAATCTGGGAAATCGAGGTGGCAGTGGCTGTCAGTGATCTGAATGGTTTCGGTCATCTTGGTCTCTTGCCTGCGCCGGCCTTAGCCTGCGGCGGTTTTCTGTATCTTGAAAACCGTATCTAGGATGAGTGCGGCAGGGTCAAGATTGACCGCCCGGCCATGACGGGTGCGCCCGCCGACATCCTGCGCCAAATCGGCCCAGGCGCGGGCCTGATGCGGCGTCGAAGACAGGCGCGCCAGCAGTTGCGCTTCGCCGCGTGCCACCTCAACAGCGGGGGGCTGACCCAGTGCCCCTGCGCGGGCCAGCCGCGCCAGCAACAGATCGTTCAGGGCAAACAGTAGGTCCAGTTTGGCCTCCGCCCCGCGTGCCGCAGCACTTTCCGCCAGTTTCAGCGCCCGCGACCGGTCCAGCCGCGGTAGGGAGCTATAGAGGTCCACCAGCTCCTGATAGATCGCTAGGCCGTTTTGATTGACCAGACGGATCGCTTCACCCACGGATCCGGCGGAAATTTCGGCAAGGGCGGCGGGATTTTCCACCTCCGGCGCCTCAGCCTGTGCCAGGGCGGCGGCCATCGCCTCGGGTCCCATCGGCGCAAGACGCAGCTCGCGGCAGCGCGAGCGGATGGTGGGCAACAGGCGGGATGGCTGATGACAGACCAGCAGCAGGATCGTGTTTGCAGGCGGCTCTTCCAGAACTTTCAGCAGGGCGTTGGCGGCCGAAACGTTCATCTCATCCGCGGCATCCACAATCACCACCCGGCGTCCGCCATCCGCCGCCGACAGCGAAAAGAAGTTTTTCAGCTTGCGCACTTCTTTGACCAGAATGTCCGCGGCCAGCTTGTCACCCTTTTCATTCGGGCCACGCCGCAGCAGGAACAGGCCCGGCTCTGACATCGCCTGAATGCGCGCTTTCACCGGATGATCGGGCGGAATTGCCAGGCTGGTGGGCAGCTCGGGCGCGCCAAACAGACCGGCGCTCTGCTCAATCGGCTGGGTCAGCAGGAACCGGGCGATCTGCCAGGCCAGCGTGGCTTTGCCGATCCCTTTGGGGCCGGTGATCAGCCAGCCATGATGCAAACGACCGGAATTAAACGCCTGCAGGAACTCAGCCTGGGCCGCATCCTGCCCGAAAATCTGCTGGGTTTCGCGGGGGTGCGGCGCCCCGTCAACCCGGTCTGGTTCTGGCAGCTCAACCTCAGCCATCGCTCAAGCCTCAGCCAGCGCGGCCTCAGCCGTCGCAAGCACATCCGCAGCCACCGCGTCCATTTCACGGGCGCCATCAATGATGCGGAACCGGTCGGCAAATTCTTCTGCCAGTGACAGGAAACCTGCGCGCATCTGTTTTTGCAGATCTGCGCCAAAGCTTTCAAAGCGTTCCTCAACCCCCTGGCGCGACAGGGCGCGTGACAGGCCTTCTTCGGGGTCCATGTCGATCAGAACGGTCAGGTCAGGTTCGCGCCCGATCATCAGGCTGTGCAGCTGATCGACGGTGCCGCGCAGATCGCCACGGCTCAGGCCCTGATACATCCGGGTGCTGTCGGCAAAGCGGTCACAGACCACCACTTTGCCAGCGGCCAATGCGGGCAGGATGGTCCGCTCCAGATGGTCGCGGCGTGCGGCGGTGAACAACAGGATTTCGGTTTCGGCCGACCAGCGGTCAGGGTCGCCCTGCAACACAAGCGCGCGGATTTCCTCCGCCCCGGCGGAGCCGCCGGGTTCCCGGGTCAGCACGACCTCATGGCCTTTTGCCTCCAACGCAGCAGCAAGGCGGCGGCATTGGGTCGATTTGCCCGACCCGTCGATGCCTTCAAAGCTGATGAAAAGGCCGGTCTTCGATGTCTTGGTCACGATGCGCCCTCAGGCCCCTGTTCCAACCGGCGCAACAGCGCCTTGGCCGCAGTACCCACTCGGGTCACGAAGCCGCCAACTGGCACGTCTTTGTCTGCCACCAGCGGGTAAGACACCTCTTCCAGGCCTTCCGGCTTCAGGATCAGTTCCGCCAGTTCCTGACCCTGACGGATCGGGGCTTCGATCGGGCCTTTGTAGACCACTTCGGCCTGCATTGCGTCACCGCCAAGGGCGGGCAGCAGGGCTGAGATGTCGGCAGCCGGCGTCAGGCCAACCCGTGGGACCGCGCCCATCCAGACGTCAGCCTCAGCAATCACGGCACCTTCTTTGGCGACGTTGCGCAGCACGAACTGACGAAAGGACCAGTTCACAATCGCCTCAGCCTCTTCGGCGCGGGCTTTGGTGCTGTCTAGTCCAGAAACCACAAAGACAATACGACGATCCCCCTGCATGGAGGAGCCTACCAAGCCGTAGCCAGCTTCTTGCGTGTGGCCGGTTTTCAGACCATCGGCACCGATGCCCAGCCCCAACAACGGGTTGCGGTTGCGGGTGTTCTGCGGCGCTCGTCCGTCAAAGGCAAATTCACGCTCTGAAAACAGCGGGTAATACTGTGGGAAATCTTCAATCAACCGGGTTGCCAAGAGCGCTAGATCTCGGGTCGACATGCGATGCCCTGCCGCCGGCCAACCGTTGGAATTGGCAAAGGTTGAATTGGTCATCCCCATTTTCTGTGCGCGCTGTGTCATGTAGCGGGCAAAGCCGGCCTCGGTTCCATTCGGGCTCAGCGCTTCGGCGATCACGGCGCAGGCGTCATTGCCAGACAGCACGATGATGCCGCGGATCAGATCCTCAACCCGGACCCGGTCGGTGGTGTCCAAAAACATGGTTGAGCCGCCATAGCTCATCGCGTGTTCCGATACGGGCAGCTCTTCGTCCAATGTCAAACGGCCATCTTTCAGGGCCTCAAACACGATATAGAGCGTCATCAGCTTGGACATCGACGCGGGCGGCAGCGGCACATCGGCGTTTTTGTTCAGCAGAACCGTGCTGGTTTTCAGATCCACCACAAAGGCCGATTTGGCGCGGGTTTCAAAGGCCTGCGCCGGCCCGAGCAGCAGCAGCGCCATCACGGCCCCGCTGAGGGAGTTTCGCAGCAGAGAGATCATGTGTCTGCCTCCGTCTTGGTCATTGTGAGGGTACGCGCGCCGAACCTTGCCGGATCAGTTGCGCACCGCATAGGCATCGGTGAAGCCTTTGGCTTTGATTTGGCTCAGCAGGCTGGTGCGGGCGGCGCTGGACTGCGCCGGGCCGACCAGAACACGCCAGTAGGTCTTGCCCTTAAGGCTGGCCTCTTTGATCACCGAAGGCATTCCCGAGGCTTCCATCTGGTTGGCCGCTTTCTGGGCGTTGCCTTTCACCGAGAAGATGCCGATCTGCAGATAGGGTTTGTCCAGCGACGATACCGCAGGCGCTGCCGGCTTGGCGGCAGGCGCTGGCTCAGCCTTGGCTGTTTCCACCCCGGTTTCTTTGGCCTCTGCCGCATCAATCGCCGCGGAGGCGGAGCTGATCGGATCCAGTGTGGTTTCTTCAATCGGCTGCGCTGCGGCAGCGACCTGATCGGCAGGCGGGGCAACAGGCGCCTCGCTTGGCACCTCTTCGCGGCGCAGCGCGGTAACGCTCAACTCCACCGGTTGGCCAGCCAGCATCGACAGGGCGGCTGCCGCGTCAGAGGAGGCCTGGAACCGCGGTCCCGGATTGGCCCGTTCGCGGCGGAACAGTGCCCCGATCACAAATTTTCCGTTGGCTTCATTGCGGATGATCACCCGCTCAGGATCGGCCACATCCGGATGCGCCACCCAAACACCGCCCAGCGACGGGCGACCATCCCACAGGCCAGCTTCGGTCTGCTGGAACACATCGGGGGCTTCAATGTCACGCTCCACCAGGGTGACGGATTGTGCATCGCCGGTTTGCTCCGGCGCCTTTTTGAACAGGTTGAATTTCGGGCCTTGCGCGCCATCCTGACAGGCGCTGAGGGCAAGGGTCAGACCGGCAAACACCAGCCCCGTTCTGATCCGCGCAGAATGTGGGCGCGCTGCTGTGGTATTGGTCATCTGTCTCTCTCGCCTCTGTCCGTCGCCCGCTGCTGCGCGCCGGTTGTTTCCGGTCTTCGCAAGCCCAGTGGGCGGCCACCTCAAAAGCAGCTTAACGACATGTGCTTCACAAGGAAAGGCACAAGCCAAACAGCCTGGCAGCATCGGCAAGTTTCCCCATGTCGGCGACCGTCGTTTGGGCTGCGGCGACAGGTAAAGGGGCGGGTGATGCGTGGGGTCAACATGCCGAACTTCACAAGATTTGATTTTTCCGCGCGCTTCACCCTTTTAGAATCAATTCGCTATCGTTAAATCCGTCCACGTCGGAGGAGTGGCAGAGTGGTTGAATGCACCGGTCTTGAAAACCGACGTAGGTGAAAGTCTACCGTGGGTTCGAATCCCACCTCCTCCGCCATCTTGCATTTTTGTGTGATCTGAATGGGCCGCCTTCAGCGGCCTTTTTCTTTTGTTTATGAGGCCTTTCTTGGGGTTTGTTGGATTTACGGATTTTCTTGAGTTTCACTCGATTATGCGCAATTCTGTTCATTGGGTGGTATAAAATGTGGTATGGAATTGGCGCTCTCTGGAAAGCTGACAAAGAAACTCGTGGAGAACCTTGGCGCTGGGCGGCACGGCGACGGCAACGGACTTTACCTTGTTGTTGACCCTTCCGGTGCCCGGCGCTGGATTGTGCGGGTGGTTGTTAAGGGGCAGAAGAATCGACGCGGCGGGCCGCTGCGAACTGACTTTGGACTGGGCAGTGCTGAGCTGGTGACCCTGCCTCAAGCACGTGAGCGGGCGCTGGAATATCGACGGATGGCCAAGCAGGGTCTCAATCCTCGCTACAATGCCACGCGGGAGATCCCAAGTTTCGAGGAAGTGGCCCAACAGGTGCATATTGAGCGCCTGCCCACCTGGAAGAACGCCAAACATGGCGCGCAATGGATTAACACCTTGCGCGATTATGCCTTCCCTAAGATCGGCCGCATGCCAGTTGACAGTATCGGTCAGCCCGAGGTGCTGATGTGTCTTTCCCCGATCTGGACAGAGAAACATGAGACCGCTCGGCGTTTAGCCCAGCGGATCAAGGTTGTCTTGGACGTCGCCAGATCCAAAGGGTTCCGGTCAGGGGAGAATCCGGTAACCGCCATCAAAGATGGGCAAGTTTTGCCCAAGGTGAAAGCCAAGCCAAAACACCATGAGGCGATGCGCTGGCAGGATGTACCTGCCTTCTACGCCGCGCTGAAGAGCAAGAAAGCCATGTCCGCCAATGCGCTAATGTTCACTTGCCTTACCGGATCGCGCACTGGCGAGGTTCTGGGCTTGCGTTGGGCGGAGTTGGATTTTGACCAGCGCCTTTGGATCTGCCCAGCGGAGCGGATGAAGACCGGTGAAGAGCACCGTGTGCCGTTGACGGATGAGATGTTGGCGATCCTGGAACCGCTCAAGGCGCTGCAGTCAGACTATGTTTTTGAAGGACAGAAACGCCATCAGCCGCTCTCCAACATGTCGATGTTGATGCTGCTCCGGCGGATGCAGGTTGAGGGTGTGACAGTGCATGGCTTCCGCTCCACCTTTCGGGATTGGGCCGCCGAGGTTGCGAATGTGCCACGTGAGGTTGCGGAAAAGAGCCTGGCGCACAGCGTCGGCTCCGAAGTGGAGCGCGCTTATGCGAGATCCGACCTCTTGGAAAAACGCCGGGATCTTATGCGCAGGTGGTCGCAATTCGTCACATCTGTGAGCAGGGGAGAGCAATAGAATGCAAGTACCACTGAATGAGCCTGAATGCGTCGTTCTGGAACTGTTTCGCATGGCGCTCAATGAGGAGACGGCAGAAGATCGTCTGAGCGCAATTGAGGTAATGCGACACGAGGTGGTCAGCATGGGGTTGGACAGCTTTACGATCACTGAGGCGTCGAGTCCTAAGTTTGTGCGGTGGGTCGCAAACACTGCACAGCGGCGCTATGAGGCGGCCCATGCGTACCATGAGATTGCCCAGAGGTATGAGAGCAAGAATGAGCGCCACCTCAATATCGCGGAGTTTATTGGCAAGAAGGTCTGGGACAGCATTGAAGCCCGGAGGTTCCAGGGGCTGCAGGTCGCTGGCGGCTTGCTGGAGCAGACCTCGGACTACGCCCGCGACATGGGGGTCCGTGGTGCAAAAGACCTCGACGTTCTTCGTAAAATTTGGAAACGGTACCGTGGTGTTGTGCATTTGGGCATGGCCATGGATTACATTGAGGAGCACCCAGAGACGCGCGTGCATGTGCTGCACCTGGCTGAGCGCATTCGATTGGGGCTCAGCACCAACTGCCCTAAGGGCACAAGTATCCCATATGTAGATCCGCAAGAGCAGATTTCTTTCCTATATGTTTCAGACCGTTAGGGCCCCCGATTTGTAAATCGGGGACTGCCGGGGCTGGGTGCTGGGCGTCAATTCATTCGCTGTCATTCAACACAGCGAAAGGAAACCCAGCCGTGCCGAACCTATTTGAAGACGATCGCTGCTACGTCTTGGGGGATACTGAACTCGAGATTTTGGGGGATCGCGATAAACTGGCGCAATGGCGCCACAAGGGCGTTGGTCCCGCCTATTACAAGATCGGCCGCAAGGTGGTCTATCGCGGCTCCGACTTGAATGCTTGGTTGGCCGCCAATCGCGTTGAGCCTGCAAAGCGGGGGTAGTGGCGATGGGCCGATCCAAAATTGATCCCCACGGCGCTGTCCGTGACATGTTTGACTCTGGGCATTCGCCCAAATTGAAGCCGCAAGACGTGAAGACCCAAGGTCGCAAGCCTGCCGCCAAGTCGCCTTCTGCAAAAACCGGTCCCTTGGTCAGTTTCATGACCGTGGACGAGGTGGCGCAACGCTACAGTGTTTCCAACGCAACGGTGTGGCGCTGGGTAAAAAACGATCCCAGCTTTCCCGAGCCGATCAAGCTATCCGCTGGAACGAGCCGCTGGGCGGAAGAGCAGCTTCGCGCGTTTGAGCGCCATGCTTTCGAGCGCAGCGCTAGCAAAGCCGATAGCCGCGCCGACGCATCTGGTGGCAAGCGGCGCAAAGGGGCGGTCAAGTGAGCCGCTCCTATCGGAAAATCCGTCCCAAGAAGCACCACGTCTATGGGACGGAAGAGCTTATGACGCTCTACGACGTGTCCCGCAATACCGTGTCAAACTGGGTAAAGGATGGCTTGCGCAAATCTGATAGCGGTGTCCCGTCGATCTTCAATGGGGCTGAAGTGAAGCGCTTTCACGAGGAACGGCGTGCGTCGAGCACCGTCGAATTACGTCTGGGCCAGTTCAAGTGCTTCTCCTGCAAAGGCCGTGTGTTTCCTGATCCCGAAACTGTTAGTTGCGATGTCGCGAATAGCGGCAAAGTCAGCATCTGGGCGCGTTGTCCTGACTGCGGTGGGGCCCTCTCGAAGCGAGTAACTGAGACGGTTTGCAACAAGATTTTGAATTGCGTCGATACCAACACGAGCTTGGTCTCGTTAGACGAAGGAATTGAGCAAACTCCAGTGGGTATTGGGAATGATCAATCTCCTGACAGTGAGGTCTTGAACAAAGTGAATGATCGCATCCTACATGACTGGTTGCGGTTCGCGGGCTGCTGGGATCAGAAAACCATCTCAGCCAAACTGGCGACGATCCGATTGTTTGAGGATTTTTGTGGTGGAAAGGCCTTTTCAAAGCTCACACAGAAGGATGTCAGTGGTTTTCGCGACAGCCTCAAGGCGAGTGTGGAAGGGACTGCAAAAAAGCCTTTTAGCAAATCTACCGTTCGTCATCGGGCGTCACACCTCATGTCGTTTCTGGAGTGGCTGGTCGAGCAAAAGGGGTTCGAGGGTCTCAACAAGTCATTGCCCGGTTATCTTGTCTTACCAAAGAAGTTCGACGCAGCGGTTTTGAGCGAAGAAGTGCGAGAAGTCCCGTCATTGGAGGAGGCCGTTCAGATGATTGAGAGTATGCCTTTTCAGACACGAAAGGAGCGTCGGGATCGCTCGATGGTCGCGATTGCATTCCTGGCGGCCCTGCGGGCCGATACCGTCACTTCTTTGCGCGTCAAGCATCTTGAGCCAACGGTTCGGATCGTAATGCAGGATGCAATCTCTTCCCGCACGAAGAATGGAAAAAGTCTGCGGATCAAATTTTTCCCGTTGCCTAAGATATTTTCCAAGATCGTATGCGACTGGAAAAAGGAATTGCTTGGCATAGGGTTCACTGGAGAGGACGCGATGTTTCCTGGTGAGCGCTACCTTGTGGAACGTAAACCTTTGGCTAAGGGGGAGAACGTTCCGGTCATGGCCACAACACATGCAATCTCTCATGCATTCAAAGTTGCCTCCAAGCCACTTGCTAAGCAGATTACGCCGCATGCAGCGAAGCACTGTATCGGTTGCCTAAGCGTGGACGTCTGCAAGGGGTTAGATGAACATAAAGCTTGGTCCATGAACATGGGTCATGGAGGTGAGGATGTAACCAATATTTATAAGAGAAACATCCGATCTTACAAAAATATGTCCGAAGAGCATGTGTTTGAGATCTTTGATCAACTTGATCGGGAGGGCGAAAATGTGGGCGATTTTGTCATCGAAGACAAAGACCTGATGCTGGGTTACCTGCTGCGAGACTTTGTTCCAGGGACCGACGAGTACGAGCGCGGTGAGGATCTTGTCGATGAACATCGCGAGCGAAAGAAGGCGAGGAGGCGAAAGTAATGGTGACTGCCCAACTGATAGCGGGAAACTTCCCAAGCTTGATAGCTCGGTTTGCTATCTGGCGAATGACCGGATCGTGCATAAGTGGCAAGCCTAAGGCAGTCGCTTCGAAACCATAACCGTCCGAGCGCACTTGCGCAGCATCCGTATGTTAGAGGCTCACCTTGATGGCAAAGCTTTCGACAAGGTTACGCTGACGGACGCGGCCGCCTTCCGCGACCACTTGGTTAAGCTAGGGCAAACCCCCAAAGAGGATGGTGGCTTGAGCAACCCCATCATCAGACATCACGCGTCTCAGTTCTTCGAATAGAGGCGCTAATGTCAAACAGGCAATGCCGGGCGTCGAGGGCGCGCGATTTTGTCCTATATTGCCGGCTTCTTGGCATGGTGGAGCACTTCATTTTTTGAAAGACAGATCATTGAAGACGATGAAAGAGCAGTAGTCTACGATGTACATAAATCAAGATCTAAAACATGCGCTTTTGTAGTCCGCAGTACAATTTAAGCGTCTTAGGAGAGATTTTCTTTCCACCAAAGGGCGCGCTTGTACGACCCTGACCCCGACCCCTTAGTGCGAGTACTCAGTATGACCCTATCTATCAAAGCCAAATTGGCTCTGTCTTTTACGGTATTAACAACCCTTATTGTCATTATCGGTGTCATCTCCCTGAAAGAGATGGCCATCCTGAAAGATCGAAACGACAAGATCGTGCACGAAGATTTCCAAGCGCTGCGCGACGTTGATGAACTGGCCATCATCCAAGAACGCATTCAGAATCTGATGCGGGACTATGTGATGATCGACAAAGGCCCGCTGCATGACCAGATCGAACATGAACTGGAAGAACTGGAACATGAAGAAGAAGAACTGATCAAAACCTCCTATGGCCATGCCTCGGCCAAAGAGGTGGCGGTGCTGGACAAATTCGTCGCGCTGCGCACCCAGCTGGAGGCCGTCAATGCCGAGGTGATCGCCCTGTTCAAAGAGGGCAAGCTGGAAGAGGCAGCGCTGAAACTGGTGATCGATGGTGGCAAGTTTGACAAGGCCATCCTGAAGATGATCCATGACTTCTCGGAAGAGGAAAGCATCATCCTTGAAGAAGAGGTGCAGCGTTCTGAACAGGAATATAACCTGGCCTGGTTTGAACTGGTTGGCATCATCATCGGTGCGCTGGTGTTCAGCCTTCTGGTGGGTTTCAGCATGGTGCGTTCCATCAGCCGCGGCCTGAATTCGGCCAAAACGCTCAGCAAACAGGTGGCGGACGGCAATCTGACCGCAACGGTTGAAAACAGCCGTAAAGACGAAATCGGTGAGCTGCTGACGGATCTGAACCGGATGGTCGAAGACCTGCGGCGCACCGTTGGTGATGTGACCAGTTCCGCCTCAAACGTAGCAGCCGGCGCGATCCAGATCTCCGCCACCTCCAACCAGCTGCAGGAGGTTTCGATCAACCAATCCTCCGCCACGGAAGAGGCCTCGGCCTCGGTTGAGGAAATCGCCGCCAGCATCTCCAGCACAGCGGACAATGCGCATCAGACCGAAGCGCTGGCCAATGAAGCGGCAGAAATGGCGCGCAACAGTGGCCAGGCGGTGAAAGAAGCGACCAAACACATGGACAGCATCGTCGAGAAGATCCAGGTGGTGCAGGAAATCGCCCGCCAGACCGACCTGCTGGCACTGAACGCCGCGGTGGAGGCCGCACGGGCAGGCGATCACGGGCGTGGCTTCTCGGTTGTGGCCTCAGAAGTGCGCAAGCTGGCCGAACGCAGTCAGGAAGCCGCGACTGAGATCAATGCGCTGACCTCTGTGACGGTGGAATCCTCGCAGACAGCGCTGACCATGATGGATGATCTGGTGCCAAGCATCACCAATACCTCCAAACTGGTGTCCCACATCTCCACCTCGAACAGCGAGATCACCAAAGGCATCGAACAGATCGGCATTGTTATGGGCCAGGTGGATTGTTCCACCCAAACCAACACCGCCGCCTCCGAGGAGCTATCGGTAACCGCCGAGGAACTGGCGGGACAGGCCCGGATGCTGCGCGAAGCCATCAGCTTCTTTGATCTGGGTGAGGTCGCTCAGGTTGACAGCCCCGCGCCAAGTACAAACGCACCTGCCGCCCCTGCCATACCGGTGGCCCCTGCCGCCGCAGCTGCGGCGCCACAGTCATACACCGGGATCTCGCTGGATCTTGGCGATGACGCGGATGAAGTGGATTTCACCCCGGCCAGCAGTAAAGCGGCCTGAGCCCTGATCAGACACTCGCACGTGTCGCAGCGCCGCCCCGGACCCCCGGGGCGGCGTTATTATGTCTAATCCTGCAAGGCATTGCGGAACGCCGCAGCAAAGGGTTTTAGCAGGTATTCGGCCAAGGTTGTCTGGCGCACCTCAATGATCAGCTGCACCGGCATGTCCTCAGACAGGCGCAGCTGCGCCAGCGCCCTTTGCAACCGCTCCGCCGCCGCGGCCGACAGATCCGCCCGCCCCGCGTATCCCATGGGCTGGCCGCTGTCATCCAGCACCGCACGCGGCGAAATCGCTGCCACAGTGACATCAATCACCGGCATCGCCCGTTGCGGCAGGCTGGGCAAAACCAACCGCCCCGACATGCCGGGCTGCAGCTGGTCAATGTGTGACACCGGCACGGTAAAGGCCACATGCGGCCGGTCCAGCGGTTGCGCCAATGCAACCAGCATGGCGCCGCGATTGGCGTAGCTGTTGCCGGATTCCAGGCTCAACTCGGTCACCATGCCCGCCATCGGCGCCCGAACCTCGGCGCGCGCAAAGACAGCAGGGTTTTGCCAAATAAACTTAACAACGGATGAGCCAGAGCCTCCAAAACGAAACGCGATCAGATGTCCCAAATTTTCTTAAGACGGACAGGCGGCTCAGGGCACAATCAAAAAATGACCTTACGCAAGGTCGGCCTCAATCGAGCCGTGTGCAGTGCATATCGCCGTACAAACCAAAGAAGTCAAAATATTTTAAAAACAGAACGTTAACAAAATTTCCGACAAATCGCCACACTATGCTTTTGAGTAAGTTCTGCCCGTGAGTGTTTAACTGGTAGACCTTCATCGGTTAAACGTAAACATAAAGAGTGATTCCCATGGCCAACAATGCAGATGCAAGCCAAAAGAAGGATTTGGTGCGTTTCCAAAAAGGTGCTGAAGGCATCAACCGTGTTGCTCTTTTGAAATGCTCCATAGCAGTTGTGGTGTCTATGGCATTTCCATGGTCCCTTTGGCTCACATACTTGGGAGAACAGGTCGTTGCCACAATTGTTCTTAGCGCCGTACCATTAGCTATCACTTGCTTCTTTTTGGTCCACCTATCAAAGGTCGCGATCTCAAAATTTATTTGGGTTATGGGCACGACCGCTATCCTAGTAATATTGTCGTTACACTCCTCTACGCAAATTGGTCAAGAAGTTATGTATTTCGTTCTTTTTGGGTTTCCCTTTCTTTTTTACTCACCACGTAAAGAATCCCTAATATTCTGTATAATACTCGGGATAATCTCAATGGCGGCACTCTATGCCTACTTGGACATGTCCTTCGGTGTTAGCCACATATTCGGAATTCCACCGCGAGGAAACACGGTTCCTAGCGCCTATGTAAAAGTGGGCATTTACACTACGGTAACTGCAGCAATCGTGGCTCAACTTTGGTTCTTCAGTTCGAAGATCGAGAACGCTTCTACCAGGCTAATAGCCTCAATGAAGACAGCCCAGAAAAGCGAAGAGGCACGCGGCAAATTCATCGCAGACATGTCGCATGAGATCAGAACCCCAATGATAAGCATACTCGGCGCTTTGGAACTTATAGAGGATAGCCAAGTCGATAAAGAAGCGCTGGAGAAACTACGCACGATTGAGACTTCAGCAAAATGCCTCATGGAAGTGGTGGACGACATTCTCGATAGCAGCAAGATCGACGCAAACATGGTTTCTATTTCTCCACGAGTGACCAATCTGGGCGAAGTTTCTAGAGCAGCAGCTAAGACACTTTCTCCTCTCGCAGAGAAACTTGGAGTAACGCTGAAGCTATTCATGGACCCCAAGTTGCCTACCGAAGTGATGATTGATGCGCTCCGCACGAGGCAAATTCTGCTCAATCTGATCAGCAATTCGGTGAAATATTCTGATAAAAGCTTGACCAACAGATTGGGCGAGGTGAGCATTTATGTTCGCGCAGGAGCGCGCAATTCTGTTAAATTCGAAGTGAGAGACAACGGTGTTGGCATGTGTTCGCAACTGGTTGAGAGCTTTCTAAATCCTTATGTGCAGGCTCCAAAAGCTCAGGATGCTCAGATACGAGGAACTGGGCTTGGCATGTCCATAACCTCTCGTCTTATTCAACTCATGGAGGGGCAAATTTCAGTTGCCAGCGTTGAAGGGCAGGGAACCAATATCTGTGTAGAGCTTCCAATCGGGGCCCAGTCATGCGGTACGATGCAGACCACTCTACCGCGCAGTGTTTATGTCGGCACGCCATCTGAGGACATGCGGGAAGGTCTGAGCCTTATGTTCGGAGATCGAAAGTCGGAGATCGAAATCGTGGGTCATATCGATTTTGTAACTACCGAACTTTTGTTAAAGACGGACCCCGAATTCCTGATCATTTCTGCTGAGATTCTTGAGGCTGATGACCGTGTACTTGATATAGCCTTTGATCGTCATCCTGGGCTGTCAATACTTTGCCTGAGGTCTAGCCAAATTGCGGGGCGTATTGATCGAGCCTTTGCTGACAACGTAACATTCACAGATCAGATAGACTTTCAAAGTCATCTTGCGACAAATAGGAGTATCAAAAAAACTCAACATAGCCAATTGGTAAAGGAGGCTCCCTCACTGGATGAGATTAGTCTCATCAAAAAGTCTGAATCCACAGTTCTAATCGTCGATGACAATCAACTTAACTGCGAAGTACTTTCTACTCAACTAACTCGATTAGGTTACTCAGTAGTAAGTGCGCAAAGCGGCGAGCGCGCGCTCTCACTTTGGAAGGAGCAAGAGTTCGCAGCTGTAGTAACCGATCTTAATATGCCCATGATGTCGGGACTGGAACTCATACAAGAGATTAGGAGGTTTGAAGCTCGAAGTCTCGGCTGCAAAACCACAACAGTCATTTTATCGGCGGGGTTTTCGCAACAGGATACTATTGACTTTGAGCGACTTGGGGTGGACGAATGGATGATCAAGCCATGCAAGATAGCAACCCTTGAGAAGGTTCTGCAAAACCAAATGAGGCATTGACGCACATAAGCCATCAATCTGGAGTCCGAAAGGACGAAGAAGATGAGCCAGTGAAGTGATCAGCCCCACATAGGTGGTCCAGTTTGATTGTTGGTGAACTATTGGTTGAGCTGCTCCCCGAGTTCGTGGTATGCTCATCATGTGTCTGACGTCAGCACCTACGGGACAGATTTGAGGTTTTCGTAACGGAGGGTTTCTGGTTCATCGCAGCCATTATGGAGCGAAGATGAACAAGAAATCCGGAACATGGAAGGACGCGGCTGACAAGCTGGTCAAAGGCATCCGTCGCAAGACGCGCAAACAATATTCCGCCGAAGCTTCGACACGATCTCTTCGGGCTTCTCTCGTTTCGCAGCCATCACTGATCCTCCAATTTGTGGGATAATCTATCCCAGTTGGTGGACCACTTTCAGGGGGCTACCCACATTCACTTGCCAACCTGCATCTCGTAGCAGCGCAGCTGAGCCTCCCCCAGTGAACTGGTCCTCCGTTTCCTAAACATAGCGGCGGACCAGTTCACTGGGGGAGGCTCATGACGACGAACCAGAAATACTCCTTTGCGCAAACCACCAAATAATTCCGGTAGGCGCTGACGTCACACAGCCCGCCTTGCTAGCTTCTCACCCAGAACTAACATTGCGGGTGTCACAACCAATGTCAGAATAGTCGAAATCATCAATCCGCCAGCAATCGCCGAAGACAACTCTGTCCACAACTGCGCTGAAGGTGCGCCATAGACGATCTCACGAGTAAAAAAGTTTAGGTTGACGCCGATTACCATTGGCATCAGACCAAGTGAAGTCGTTACAGAGGTCAAAATCACGGGGCGCAGGCGTTGCGCGCCTGTCCGAAGCGCCGCTTCTAGTGGCGATTGCCCCGTCCTCTTGAGATCATTGTAGGTGTCGATCAAAACGATGTTGTTGTTCACTACAATACCAGCCAAGGCGATTACTCCGATGCCCCCCATAACGATGCCGAACGGGCGACCAGTTACGATCAGGCCCAGCAGCACACCAGCGATGGAAAAGACGATTGCCGACATGACAACCAAGGCTTGGTAGAAGTTGTTGAACTGCAGAACCAAGATCACGAACATTAGGAAGATGGCCGTTGCAAATGCCCCGACCAGAAAGAGCATACTTTCGGCCTGATCCTCTGCCTCACCCGCAAAGTTGAACGCTACACCATGGGGTAGTTCGGCAGCGTTCAACGCAGCAGTAAGTGCAATGACTTGATCGTTAACCAAGATACCTGGTGCGACATTTGCCTCAATCGTGGCTACACGTTGCTCATCAATACGGCGGATCACCCCAGTGCGGTCTGATGGAGCGAACGTCACAAAATTCGAGATCGGGACCAGACCAGCCGTCGTAGGCACACGGAGGCTGCCAAGCTCTGCCAATGTGCGTTCTTCACGAGGAAACCGCACACGGATATCCAAACTGCCATCTACGTCATCAGGGCGATAGTTGGCCACGGTGATACCCTGGGTCAATAGCTGGACGGCTTGCCCTAATAGGCTTACGTCGGCACCGAATCTGGCGGCTTGTGCACGGTTCACCAAGATTGAAACCTCAACACCCGGTACAGGGCGGGTATCGGTTACATCAGTAAAACCACCTAGACTTTCCATGATCTCGCGCACTTGCCGCACCGCTTCATTCTGAACATCAGGATTGCGGGCTGTGATTTGCAGGTTCACAGGTTTACCCGCGGTCGGGCCGCCACTTTCGGTTTGCACCTGCACATCAATGCCAGCGATGTCGGACACGCTTTCACGAATATCGACGCCAATTTCGGCGGCGGTGCGTCGTGTGTCCCATGGCATTAGTTCCAACTGCAACGTGCCAATTGTTTCTTCGTCTCCTTGGCCTGCGGACATGATGGAGCGTGCGTAAATGCTGGCAATCTCGTCATAAGGCAGAATGCGCTCTTCTACGGCCCGCACTAGCGCGTCACGTTGAAAGATTGAGAAGTTGTCACGTGCGCGGATCTGGATCTGCATGAAGTCAGGTTCGATGGACGGGAAGAAGCTGACGCCTTTGCCGAATTGTCCGTAAGCACTGAACCCGCCAAGCAGTAAAGCCACGGCCAACAAAAGCGTCGCAGAAGGACGTATGATCGCCCACTCAAGCACTCGCAAGTAACTACCTGAGAAGCCGCGCATGTCGCGCGGATCACCGATTTCAGCGGCATGCAGAGACGCTTTGGCTTTAGCCGATTGTGGAGGACGTTTGCCGATCAGCCCCCCCATGACGGGGATGAAAATCAACGCCATGAACAAGGATGCTGATAGCGTCAGGATCACTGTGATCGGTAGGTACTTCATGAATTCACCCACCATGCCGGTCCAGAATAGGAGTGGGAAAAACACGGATAGAGTAGTCGCAGTTGATGCAATGATCGGCCAAGCCATGCGTTTGGCGGCCACCGCGTATGCCTGCCTTGCTGGCAAGCCCTCTTGTAGCTTTCGGTCGGCCATTTCGGTGGTCACAATGGCTCCATCGACCAGCATTCCGACAACCAAGATCAATGCAAACAGAACGATTATATTCATGGACAAATCCATCGCCCAAAGCGAGACAATACCCGCCAAGAACGCACCAGGGATGGATAGGCCAACCAGAATGGCAGACCGTGTTCCCAGTGCTAGGACGATGACGATCATCACGAGGATCACCGCAGCGATCACGTTGGCTTCAAGGTCAGACAGCATGTCTTTCACCTGAACGGATTGATCCTGCAAATAGGTGACCTCAACACTGTCGGGCCAATCCAAGCTCAGTTCCGCTACCAGAGCTTTCACTTCATCGACAGTACTAATGATGTTGGCACCAGATCGTTTGGTGATCTCCAAAGCTAATGCAGGCTGGCCATTGATGCGGGCAAAGGATGTTGGGTCCTCAAATGTGCGACGGATGGTGGCTACATCGCCGAAGGTTACCACAGCATCCCCGCGAACCTTGACGGGCATAGACATCACGTCCTCTAGGTCTTCGATCAGGCCAGGAACTTTAAGGACGATACGACCGACGCCCGTCTCAATTGCACCCGCTGCAATCAGTTGGTTGTTGCGTTGAAGCTGGCCGATCAGTTCATCGAACGCCAGATTGTAAGTTTCGAACACGGTGGGATCGATTAGGACCTCAAGAAACTCGAACCGTTGACCGCCTATGTCCACTTCCAACACACCGCCCAAGCCTTCGATCTCTTCTTGCATCTGGTTTGCAATATCGTTCAGCGTCCGCTCTGGCACAGGGCCAGACAAGATTGCTGTGATGATCGGAAACAGAGCCGTGTTAATTTCAGTGATGGTGATGTCACGGGCGCCTTCTGGCAGCTCACCCTGCACGCGGTCCGCTGCATCACGCACCTTATCAAGTGCCTCTTGGTTGTCGCCGCCTGGTGCGAACTCAAGCTGGATGGATGCAAAACCTTCGGTTGCTTCAGACTTCATCGATATCAGCCCAGCGATTGACCCAAACTCAGCTTCCATTGGCTCCAACAACAGACGTTCGGCATCGGACGGGCTGATCCCATCCAATCCTGATGAGACGTAAAACAAGGGCAGTGGAATCTCGGGGTTAGCTTCCTTAGGAATAGCAGAATAGGCATAGGCACCTACAGATAGGATCAATAGCAGCGCCATGACCACAACGCGGGACCTTGAGAAGGCGAAATCAACGATAGCGTTCATCAGTTTGTTGTCCCACCCATAGGTGCGACAGTCTCGTTCTCATTTACGAAGCCTTGGCCGACCGTGATGACATTGACGCTTTCGGGCAGGCCCGTTACCCAAATGCCATCGATCTGCGCTTTGACAACTTGGACATGAAAAAACTCAACCACATTGTCTGCGTTAACGGTTTTGATGCCCAAGTCACCCTCCGCGTTCAATGACACTATGGAAGGAGACAGGAAGTGAGCAGTGACTTCGCCTGTGGGGATAATTACCTCAGCAGAGATACCAGCAGGGATCGCGCCATCTTCATTTTCGACTTCGATCTCAGCAAGGAATGTTCTGGTTTCTGATGCTGCGGATGTGCCAACAAATGTAACAACGCCTGCGCGTTCTTCACCAGTTATGAAGCGAACCCTAGCAGGCTGATCGACCTTTAGTTGGGTTAAGGATTGCTGCGGTACCTGAATGGCAACCGTCAATGGCGTGATGTCTACAAGGTGACCAACCTCGGTCCCCGCAGACACAAACTCGCCCTCATCGACGTTCAATGTCTCGATACGACCGTCGAACGCTGCCGTTATCGTGAGTGACTTTGCGGCTTGATCAACCGCGGTCACTTGGCTTTGCACTGCAACTAATGCAGCCCGTGCATCCGCTACACGATCAGCAGTTGCTACACCACGTTGCAACAGTCTCTTAGCATTTTCCAACTCGCGCTGTGCCAATGCGAATTCTTGCGCCACCCGGTTCGCGTCTGCGTTGTTGTTTGTTGCATCAAAGCGGGCAATGACATCCCCCGCTTTTACATCCTGCCCCTTGCTCACTAACACCTTAGCAATATCGCCAGAGGTTTCGGCCCGCATTAACGTATCGCGATCGGGTAGGGCTTGACCCTCGGCCTGGTAGAACTGAGTGACCGTTTCAGCCAATGATCTGGTGACCGCCACAGCCACAGGCTTCGGGCTTTCGCGACCGATGACAGGATCGGGGAGGTCTGCTGGAATGATAAATCCGCTTCCCATCCATCCAACGATAGCAATAACCAACGCCGCAGCAAACCAGGTGGATCCTGACGATCCCTTGTCCGACGAAAAAGTCAAGCGATGCGGCGCGTCGGCATGCTTAGCAGAAAGATCCATACTAGATAGTGAATTTTCGGTGGGTTTACCCTCCGTCGTCACCAACATGGGAGCATCCTTTGCCACACCGTCTTTCGATAATTCCTTTGGGGGTGTCGTGTCGGTCGTATTGGGCATCTGATTGATCTTTCGGGGCTTTGGGCTACCGGTCAGTGGTTAGTCCGTTCAAAGAGTTGAGTTTTTCAATACTGTCCGTCTTCAGAGGTTTTGCCCCTCAGAGCGGTCTGACCCAAAAGTGTGGTGTCTCATCCATTGGTTTGATTATGCGAGGGATTTGCGGCGAAGCAAGCATCATGTTGTGATGGTCACTCGTTTGATCCGTTCGCTGCCTGGCGTCAGCGCAGGCGAATCCAAGTTATTCAATTAGATAAGAGAATGTTCTTGACACCTCGTAACACTGAGGATTGGTCTGTTAGAGAGACAACGAAGAACTCTGGCGATAGAAAGACAACGAAGAACTCTGGCGAGGAGATCGTCAAATTCATGACCTGCTGACCAAAAACTGGACCACCCGATGGGGGCACGCCAAAATACCGTTCTGCATGGGGAGCAACGCTCGTTTTGTGATCCTAGGCACAGCATCATTGCTGCCGTGTGGTATTTTATGTGGTATATTTAAGCTAAAAGGAAAATTTTCTATTCTATTTTAGACTTTTAAGTGGAATATTTTGCGGACACCTCCTCCGCCAATACCCCTAAGTAGCCAAGAAACACAGTAAAGCATGGGGCTTGGCACATCATTTGATACACATTTGTAGTAAGCATCATCCCCAACAACCATAGAGGGGAAACACGAAACGATGGTGTCCGACTTTTTGATTAGACGTGGTGAAACGTCGTGTTCCAACTGATCAGCCCCACCGAAGTGGTCCGCCCCTATAGTTAGGAGATGGAGGGTCAAATATGGGAGCCAAACGACACAACCCGGAAGAGATTGTCACGAAGTTGCGGCAAGTTCTGGTGTGATGCGGCTAGGGATGCCGCGAGTTAATGCGTTCCGCCAGGTGCAGATAATCACTCAAGCCATATGAGCCAAAACTCTGACGTCGGAAAAACTTGACTGTCTGGCAAAGCCTCAACGCCCCCCCCTGACGGAATGTTGGGCTGGCTACGACTTAAGCTCTGCCAGCATCCAATTGCGCAGCGCGACGATGTTTGGGCGTCTCGAATGGGCTTCAGGGTAGACAAGGTAGAACGTCGAGCCGAGCGGGATTTCCAGATCAAACAGTTCGACCACACGCCCGGCCTGCACATCATTTGCCGACAGAAACCGCCAGCCTAGCACCACCCCGGCGCCGTCAATGGCAGCTTGCAACCCGTGATCGGGCAGGCTGAAGTGCATCCCGCGCGAGGCATCCACGTCCTTGGCGCCGCTGGCATCCAACCAGGTCTGCCAGGTTGGCGCACCGGGGTCGAAATCCATCGAGTGATTGTGCAGCAGCACGTGTTTGCGCAGATCTGACGGCGTCCTGATGGCGTTTGGGCCTTCCAGTAGGCGCGGGCTGCACATCGGTATGACAGACTCATCAAACAGTTTGATCGCTTCAAGGCCGGGCCAGTTGCCGTGACCAAGGCGGATGGCCGCGTCAAAATCATCACGCTGGAAGTCAACCAACCCAAGGCTGGTTGAAATTAGCACGTCAATCTCGGGGTGCTGGGAATAGAACTTCTGCAGCCTCGGGATCAGCCACATTGCGGCAAAGGTGGGGGCAACCGTCAGCGCCAGAGAGCCCCCTTTGTCAGCCTCCATGACATGCTCCATCGCCTGATCGAGGTTCACAAAAACCGCATGCAGTTCTTTGGCCAGCAATTGGCCTGCGTCAACCAGCACCAACCCACGTGTGCGCCGCCGGAACAGCGGCACACCAAGGAAATCTTCCAGCTTTTTTATCTGGTGACTGATGGCAGCCGGCGTCACTGACAGCTCCTCGGCGGCAGCGACAAAGCTGAGATGACGCGCTGCCGCTTCAAAGGCGCGTAGGGCGTTGAGAGGGTAATTCTTGCGGTTCATATCTATGGCTTAGTTTTTCTAACTCTGGGATAGACAACGTCGTTTGTCAAATCTCCTGGTGGCAGTCAAACATAGCGCCAGAGAGCGCCCAAAGGCGCAGTTAACTCAGAAAAACTAATAAGCCTTCGAAAGGAAACGCTATGGCACGGGCCTTCGCGACCATCGCCTTTACGCCTGCAGTTCGCACCCAACAGTCCCGAATGGGATCTGCTGAGGGCTACAGTAAATTTTTAGCTGGTGATGTGACACATCCAGATGAACTTGGCCCACAAGAGGTCGCCTTCATTGCGGCGCGGGATGGCTTTTATCAGGCCTCCGTCTCCCAGACCGGGTGGCCCTATGTGCAGTACCGTGGTGGCCCTGCCGGTTTCCTGCGAGTGCTGTCTTCAAATGCCATCGCCTATGCCGATTTCCGGGGCAATCGTCAGTATATCAGCACCGGCAACTTCGCGGGCAATGAGCGCGTTTCGATGATCCTGATCGATTATCCAAACCGTCGGCGGCTGAAGATCTGGGGCCGGGTCCGTCTGATAGAAGGTGCGGACAATCCTGAGATCTTGGCGCAGCTGCATGACCCTTCCTATCCGGCGCACCCCGAACGTGCCGTGCTGATCACAGTTGAGGCTTTCGACTGGAATTGCCCCAGCCACATCCCCCGCCGCTTCACCCTTGAAGAGGCCGAAGAAGAATTCGCGGCTTTGCGTCGCGAAAATGAGGCCCTGAAGGCCGAAACCAACGCCCTGCGTGCTGCCATTGCGCAGGCAACCCCAAATGTAACCCTGAAAGGAAAGAAGTCATGAAGTATAGTCTGCCTACCCCCGTTACTGCTGCGCTGTTTGCTGTCTCAACCCTGTTTCCCGCCGTGCTGCCCGACAGTTCGGAAGCTGCCCCCAGTCCCTTTTCTGTGAACATGCAAACAATGGAAATTGGCGGCCATACCGTCGCCTATCGTGAGGCCGGTGATCCGGCGAACCCCACGATCCTGCTCTTGCATGGGTTTCCGACATCTTCGCATATGTTCCGTGAACTGATCCCGGTGCTGGCTGAGGATTATCACGTGATTGCACCGGATTACCTGGGTTTTGGCGCATCCGATATGCCATCGGCCGACAGCTACGACTATAGCTTTGCCAATGCGGCGCAGACGGTCACGCAGCTTATCGATGCGAAAGGCGTCGACAGCTACGCGGTTTACCTGATGGATTACGGTGCCCCTGTGGGCTATCGCATGTTCGCAGAACACCCTGAACGGGTCACCGGCTTCGTCATCCAGAATGGCAACGCCTATTATGAAGGGCTGCGGGAGTTTTGGGATCCGATCAAGGCCTATTGGGCCGAGCCGACAGCTGAGAACGGTGACGCGCTGCGTGGTTTTCTGACGCTTGAGGCCACCAAGTGGCAATTCACCCACGGGGTTGGCGATGTTTCAACCGTCAGCCCTGACAACTTCTGGCATGTTCAATATCTGCTGGATCGTCCGGGCAACCAAGAAGTTCAGCTTGAGATGTTCCTGGACTACGGCACCAACGTTACGGAATACCCCAAGTGGCAGGCGCTGTTTCGGGAACACCAGCCGCCGACGCTGATCTTGTGGGGCAAGAACGATCATATCTTCCCGGCAGAAGGGGCCCATCCCTACAAGGCTGATCTGAAGGATGTGGAATTCCACTTGCTGGATACCGGGCATTTCGCGCTTGAGGAATATGGTGACACGATCGCCGCCGAGATGCAGGACTTCCTTGCCCGGATCAACAACTGATAACTGCAGGCCTCGGTGCGTTTTGTCGCCGGGGCCGGTTTGCATATTGCGTAGACTTGGCGCCACAGCATGTGAGGGGCTTCGCTGTCATTCTGGGGCTCTGCGGCGCAATTTGAGTGTCGGCTGCGTGCACAGGCGACACCAGAAACGTGCTGTAGCTTGGCTTTGACCCGCGCGTCATTTTGAGAAACTTACAGCTTCATGTATCCTGACGCAGCACTTCCCGCCCTGCACCTTATGGGCCTGCTCTAGGAGGGACGTCTTGCGGAAATTGGTTTCAAAATACATTTCCACTTTTGTCTTTGCTGCCTGCTGGGTCGTTTCCATGTGGGCAGTCTCCTCCGGCGGCGCCTCCGCACAAGAGATTGCTGTTTCAGCCGCCCGTGTGGAGGCAGGCGCGGATTTTGCGATTTCCTACTCGCTGCCTGAAACCGATCCTGCGCGCAGCTATAAGCTGGCATTGCTCCCGCTTGGGGCGGACACCATCCCGGCCAGCCATGTTGTGTCTTCTCCTGGTCAGGGGGAATGGCGCTTCCCTGCACCTCAGGTGCCGGGAAACTATCAGGCGGTCATTGCTCTGCTGGACGCAGAGCGCCCGATCCGTCGTCAGCGCGTGCAAGTTGTGGTCTCCCCGACCCCCGGCGCCCTGACACTGCCCAAAGAGAGTTTTCTGGGACAGGAGGGAACTTCTGTCTCGGTGACCTTGCCCGAAGGACGCCAATACCCCAATCCATGGGTTGGACTGTTTGCGGTGGGGCAAAACATGCCGCTTGGCGGGGCATCTGTCGGGGATGAACGGCTTTCGTGGCATTGGGTTCAGGGCGATGGGGCTGCGGTGAACTTTACCTTGCCGCGTTGGCCGGGCGTGTATGAGTTTCGCCTGTTTGATCGGTCTGAAGGTCCCTATGTGCTCGATCGCAAACGGGTAACCGTAATGCCGCCGCCACAGCCCGGCATTCTGCAGCTCGACAAGGAAACATATGAAGTCGGTGCGCAAGTTTCTGTGACCGTCTCACCAGACGCCAAGTTGTTTGCGCAGACCTGGATCGCGCTGACCCGCGCTGGCCGCGAGGAGAGCGGCGGCTCCATTCTGGAACAGCGGCTCCATTGGGATTGGCTCAACCGTGAAACCCGCACGTGGCAGTTCGCGGCCCCCTCCACCGAAGGGCAGTTTGAGGTGCGGATCTACGATGGGGATGGGCAATTCTATTTTGAAATGGACCGTCAGAGTTTTGCTGTGGTGGCCAAACCCGAAGAGGGGGCCATCAAGCTGGCAAAGACGACCTTCAACGTGGGTGAAGTGATAGATGTTTCGGTGGCCTATGGGACCGAAAGGGGGCAGTACTCTTCGTGGGTTGGGTTGTTTGAACTGGTCGACGTCGCAACGGGAGGTAACGCGGCGAAATCCGTGCACCGTTATGGTTGGGAATGGGTCGGAAACAACGCCGCCACAAAACTGACAGCGCCTGTATGGCCCGGAAACTATGAGTTGCGTCTCTATGATCGCGATGGGCGCCACTACATGCTGGACCGGCAGGCCATCACGGTCGTTGTGCCGCCTGTGCCTGAGGCTCTGACCGTTTCCACCCGTCAGTTGCGCATCGGCCAACCGTTTGAGGTGGAAACCACACTGCCGCCGGGGCGTGCCTATCCTTCGCCTTGGATCAGCCTGACACGGTTGGAGGCAGAGACCAGCGCAGGTGGGGCGGAAATCATGCCGCGAGCGCATGAATGGCATTGGGCACGGACAGACGGGCCGGTGACTTTCAAGGGGTTGCCGCACCCCGGCCGCTATCGCGTCCGGCTTTTTGACCGCGAAGGCGGTGGGTATATCCTGGATGACGAAGAGATCGAAGTGACTGTCCCCGTCCTATCGGGTGCGGTGCAGACCGATAAGCCCAGATACCGCACTGGGGAGAAGATCAAGGTCGCTGTCAACCTGCCTGCAGAACGTCAGTTCGGCGGCGCCTTCGTTGGGGTGTATATCAACGAAGAAACCGGTGCCGAGGGTTTGAAATATGGGCGCAATCGGATCGGTCATCATTGGATTTCGGTTGATGGCGGGCCTTACGAATTTGAGGCGCCTGCGACCGAAGGCACTTATCAGATCATCGCGTTTGATCGTGAAAACGGCGGCTATGAACTGGGGCGTACGTCCGTTGAGGTTGGCGCGACGCCCGTAGACTTGCTGCGTCTGAGTGGACGTAGCTTCCAGCCCGGAGCGGTAATCCGTCTGCAGACCCGTGTGCCTGCGGGGCTGCGCCTCTATGACCCCATCGTAAAGATGATGTACGCCTCCTACGTATTGGAAAACGGTGTGCTGGCGGCGGAGGTCCCGATCACATCGCGCCACGTCAATCGTAGCGAAGGTGAGACGTTTGAGGTGGCTGCACCGCAACTACCGGGCAAGTATGAATTTCGCTATTATGATCGCGGTGGTCACTTTTACATCTTGGATATTGAAGAGTTTGAGGTCGCCGCATTGGGGCCTGAGGCCGCGCGGCGCGACCATACCCGGTTAACACCGATGCCGGGCGAAGGGCGGCGTGTCACACCCAATCGCGCAGATGATCCCGGGGAAATGCCTCAGCCGGAAGCGGAACGCAGTGATGATCAGCCTGAAACTGGGCCAGAGGATACAAGCGACAGTGCCGAGGCGCCTGACGCAGAGAGGGATAGTGAGGCGGCAGATCCAAACAGTGATGCCCCCGTGGACAGCACCACTGATGATCCAATGGACAATGCCGCAGATGACCTGACCCCAGACGGGCCGAAGTTGCAGGTCGAAGCATTGACCGAGTTTGGCCTGCGGGCCGTGGAAGAGATTGCACCCGGCGCGAGCTTCCGGGTGCGGGTCTTCTATCCACTCCCACCCAAGGAGGCACCAAAGGCAGTGCAGGTCGGTCTTCAGGGAGGTAGCTCTGTGACCCTGCCATTGAAGGCTGACAAAAACTCCGGGGTCTTTGTCACCGACGTTATGCGTGTGCCAATGGACGAAGGAGGGTGAGATGAGTATACCGTGTTTTGGGGCAAAGACGGCACGCGCGCTGTTGCTTGGAACGGCCTGTCTCTTCGCTGTGGCCGAGCTGAGTTATGCGCAGGATAGCAAGCCAAATCGGGCTGAGATTCTGCGCCGGATCGAAGATACGCGGCTCAGCGATCAGGATCAGCTGCGCCTGTTGTTGCAAACAGAATTTGTTGCGCGCACCAAAGCACCAAACGGCTGGACGGACGTCTTTTTAGGGGACAGCAACCCGGACCTGCGCCGGTTTAATCGCACCATGGCGCAGCACTCACAGAACACCGCGAAAGCTGAAAGCGCCTATCGGCAAGCTTTGACGGCACAGATCATCGCAAACACCCGTGGCCTGCCACGCGATCAGGCGCGTGCTTACATCACCAAGATGGCCCATGAAACATTTCTGGCGCGCCAACGTGGCCATCAGAATGTACGTGAGACACTGCGCTACAAGCTGGCTAACGCCAAGACCGACGCTGATAAGGCCAAGGCCCGCGCCTTCGCTGAGAGCATTCTGCGCACCCGCGCGCTTGAGGATGAAGTCTATCAAAGTGCTCTGCGTCGCCATGACGGTCAGGGTGATGCGGCCCGGATGCGTGAGCTGCTTCGACGGATTGCCAACCGGAAAACCACTTTGCGTCCCTCTGACATTGCAAACTCGGATGAGCGCGCACGTGAGGAATTCCTGCGGCGATCTCAGACAGAGTTGGAAGTGGCCGAGTATCGTCGCCTCGCCCGCAGTGGAACGTTCCTGAGTGAACAGAACGGTCAACCCGTTTCCGGTCAGTCGCGCCTCGCGATGGCGCGTGACGCTGAGCAGGTTCTGGTGAACCGCCTGAATGCCAAGGCACTGCGGCCCAGCCGGTATGATATACTGGCGTTTACCCTCAGCAAGGATGAGCGCGCGATCCGTGCTGAAACCCTGGCAAAAGAGATTAAGGAAACGCCGGAGTACGTTGCGCTTGATATGCTCAGCCCGGCAGATTTCGGCAATCAGGGGATGCGCTATCTGGCGGTGGCCAGCGCTTTGCGGCAGCAGCAGCAGGGGGTCGCTGATTGGCGGGCGAAATTTGTCAAAGGTACGGACACGGGTATTGCTGCTGTGGATGGGTTTACCAGCATGTTGCAGACAGGTGCCGCCGATTATTCCCGGATCTGGGATAACGCCGGTGACATGTCCCTTAGCAAGGTCGACGCGCGGATTTCACGCTACAACGCCCATGTTGATCAGTTGATCCCGGCCATCACCGAGGCAGGGAAGCTGCAACTGGAGGCCCGGCGCGCCGGCAAGCCGCTGGATCTAAGCAAATTGTCGGCAAGATCGCGAGAGTTGCTGATCAAGGCGCAGATGTTACAGGGCAAACCCGGCCAACAGCGTCTGGTGCTGAACGACAAAACACGGGTCTTTGGTGGATTGAAAGAAGGGCTGAACCTGCCGGGTGATCATTTCCTAAACTCGGTTTCGGGTCTCAACATGCTTGAGATGGCGGCCACAACCTATATCCCCGCCGCCGGCTCTGGCAAAGTTGCCAAGATGCTGGAAGGCCTGAAGGTTTCGCGCACCGGGGTACAGGCGGCGCGGTTTGGCACCGACCTTGGGGTTGGGATGATCCTGACGGGTGCCACGGATTATGCCAAGACCGGCAAAGTGGACCCCAGCAAAATCGCCATCGAATCCTCGCTGCTACAACTGGGGCTTGGCAGTGCGGGCAGCGTCACCAATGGGGCGGCGCGGGCGATGGCCAGCCATCTGACCAAGAACCCCACCGCCCGCGCTGCCACCGAAAAGGCGCTGCGCACGGCAATGGGATTGCCGGCCGAGGCGATGTTGCAATCGGTCTATCAGGCCAAACTACAGGGCAGCGATGTCAGTTATGAGATGTTCTTGGCCAATCTGATGAATGCGGGCATGTCACGTGGGGTGTCCCATTCCATCGAAAGCCCGTTTCTGTCTCACCTGCCGAGATCTCTGCGGCGTAAGGTGGTGGACGCCAATGATGTGGTGCAACGTTCCAAAGATGTGGCCGAGGCCCGCCTGAAAGAGGTATTGGGGGATCAGGTCACGGGGAAGGCCGCAGAGGACGGTGGCATCCGGACGCGTGAGGGCACACCAGAAGACACGTTGCGCAAAACCATGGATGAAGCTCTATCCTCGGGCAAGATCACCTGGGGTGAGTTGACGATGTTGTACGGCGACAATCCGGGGTTGAAGCCGGTGTTGCAGGCGGTGAACAATCACAGGGCGGAGTATTTTCAGAAGCTGGTGGAACCGGCCCAGAACGCCGCCCGCCGTGAGTTGACGGGGGAATTCACCTGGCGCAGCAATCAGATCAAGAAGCTCTACGCCAATGATCCGGCCAAGCTGAAGGCGGAGGAGGCGCGGCTGCAACGTGAATATGATGCGGAGCTGAAGCTGATCAACACCGCCCCCAAGGCGCCGGGGTCAGACAACCTGACCAGCGATGTTGATCGCTCCATCGCGTCGGAACGGGTACGCCGGCAGCTCAAGCAGATGTATCGCAATGATCGTGGTGGCTATGAAATCCCTGCCAGCTCAGCGCAGTCCTATGATGTGAATGAGTATATCAACGTCTTCCCGGACATCCGCAAAACCATGGGGCAGGCCAAGGAGTTGGCAAATGTTCAGGTGAAGGAGGGAGATTATAACGGGCTGACCCAGGACCAGGCTATTGAAGCACAGGGCATGGCGACGGCCATGTTGCATATGAACGCCGCACAGCGGGATCAATACCGCCGGAACGTGCGCAGCTCTGCTGGCGATCGGGCGCTGGCAGATAAACAATTGGCGGCCGCTGGCAAATCATTGCTGCGGGCGGACCGAGAAATGCAGGCCGAAATGCAGGCCGTGGCGCGTGATAACCCGAACCTCAAGGCAAACCCCGCGGATCTGGCCGTCCGTGCACGCGATAACCTTTATGGTCGACGAACTGAGGCGATCCGAAAAGACAATCTGAAACTGATGCATCTGGAACATGACATTCAGGCTCTGAAGGATAAAAATGTGCCCGAAGATGCGCCCGAGCGGGTCAAGCTGGAGGAAGCCCGCAAAGCATTGCAGGCCAAGATCCATCGCGATTGGGGCTTTGCACTGCGTGAGGGGATCGAAACTTATGCCAGCTTTTCTGGCCTAGACTCGATTGTCAGCGACGGACAGATGAGAAAGATCCCGATCCGCGAGTTGATCAACAACAAGAAATACTACCGTGTGAAGCCCGGTGAAAAACAAGAAAACCCGCCCGAAGGGGTGATTGAAAAGGAACTGTCCGACCGGCAGGTCCAGGCCTTTTTGGACGATCAAATCAATATGATGACCCACCATGTGAACGGGCTGCACAAAGGTGGCGAAGATGTGGTTGGTGCGGCTTCGGCGTTGGGAAAATACGGCGAACGGGCTGTGCTGGGGCTGAAGTTACAGGGCAAGGATCTAACCAAACCACCCTATCTGGCGTTCAGCCGATGGTCCGAGGCGTTGGTCAAGAACCGTAAAGACCCTGAAAAGTTAAAGGAAACTCTGCGTGAGATTTCCTCGGCCTTTGGGGGCAACGGAAATGAGAAACACGGGCTATTGCAATTTGTGAAGATGGCTGAGGCGTCTTTGCCAGGTGCCAAAGGTGTCTGGGATGCCAAGGCAATGGGGTTAAAACCTGCGCAGACCGCGGCCAATCAGCCACCCACGATGCAACAGCTTAAGACGCAACTGGTCAACCGCCGAAGGATGCTGGAGGAAGAAGAGGAACTTCGCCTCCGTTATGGGCCCGCGAGCGCGCGAAAGTCGAATGAGACCAAGCGGCTGGCGCTTAAGGAGGAACTGACCCGGCTGGAGGCCAAAAAGGCACGTCGCGCCGCCTTTGGTAGTAAGTACCTTCGTGAAGATTGGGACAAGGCGGAATCGTTGGAAGCCAAAGAAAGGTCCTTGCAGGAACGGCTTGCCCAGCTTGGTAAACTGTCAAAAAACGATAAGGCAGCGGTTCCTATCATAAATGAGCTGCGCGAAACGCGTAAGCAGCTTGAAGGCTTGCGCAACAAATACAAGGAAAAGGGCGGCAACGGCCCGTTGGCTTTAACGGATCAAGAGAAGCTGGAAGAGGCCCGGATGGCCGCAATCCGTGAAGAACTGAAGGTGCGGGAAAAGGCCAGTGAACAATATGAAGCATTGGCCAAGAAAAATCTGGAGAAAGTGAAATCTGCAAGCCCACTGCCAGCTGGCCAGGACGGGAAAATCGCAACCTTGCCGTTTGGCAAAACTACTGAGGGGCAGGTGCAATTGCTGACAGTGACGCTCGGCTCAGCATCATTGCAGATCAAGGTTCAGAAACCCAAGGAGCCCGTGGCATCTGGGGACTGAGGAAATCGCCACCTTAGGCCGCCCCCGACCACAGAATTGCGATTCTGTGGCAGGCTGAAATCTGATGGTACGGATTCCCTGACAACTTTTTGGGAAAGTTGTCACTTTGGTCCCAAAGCTCAAAGGCGACTCTGTCGCTAAATGCGGGGATTGATAGTTGTTTTTTTACAAATGGTTAGGGTGTTTTGTGCTGCTCATAATGAATTTAACAACTTTTTAAACTTGTAAATATTTGTAATGCGCGTATCCCTTGAGATCAGATTTCAAGGGAGGAAATCATGAACAACTTTTTGAAGGGCGCTCTGGCGGCGTCATTGGCGACTGTTAGCTTTACCACCGCGGCTTTGGCGGGGGATTGGCGTGGTTGGAACATCCATGTTGAGGATTACCCGGTGTCTCACGGGATGGAGGCCTTTGTGGCCGAAGTTGCGGCGAAAACTGACGGCGCGCTGGGCGGCAAGGTGTTCCACGGCGGCGTCCTGGGCTCGCAGCCGGATGCGATCGAACAGGTGCGCCTGGGCGCAATTGACTTTGGTGTGTTCAGCCTCGGCCCGATGGGGCAGGTGGTGCCGGAGGCCAATGTTGTCTCGCTGCCGTTCATCTTTAAATCGGTGCCGGACATGTATCGCCTGATGGATGGTGAGGCGGGTGCTGCGTTGAGTGCTGGGCTGGAAGCCAAAGGCATCAAGGCGCTGGGCTTTTATGATGCGGGCGCGCGCAGCTTCTATAATGCGCATAAACCCATCAACACGCCGGCCGATGTTGAAGGCATGAAAGTGCGCGTGATGAACAACGACCTGTTTGTCGGCATGATCGAAAGCATGGGTGGCAACGCCACACCGATGGCCTTTGCCGAAGTGTACCAGTCGCTGAAAACCGGTGTGGTTGATGGCGCGGAAAACAACCCGCCGTCTTATGAATCGACCAACCATTTTGAAGTGGCGCAGTATTACTCGCTGTCGCAGCACCTGATCATCCCCGAATGCCTCTGCATGAGCAAACGCACCTGGGACGCGCTGAGCCCGGAGCAGCAGGAGATTGTGGCCGAGGCCGGCAAAAACTCGACCGACCTGCAGCGTAAACTGTGGCAGGAGCGGGAGCTGGCCAGCATGCAGATCGTCAAAGACGGCGGTGTGATGGTGAACGAGATCGCCGATAAAGCCCCGTTCCAGGCCGCGATGGAGCCTGTCTATGCGCAGTTCCTGACTGCCAACCCCGATCTGGAAGGGCTGGTTGACCTGTTCAAGGCCAACTGATCCAGCACGGAAGCGCGCCCTGCCCAATAAGGGTGGGGCGCACCCCGGAGGAATATCATGACGACCAAGACGTCCCTCACCGCGCTGACGCGCGGTCTTACTGTCCTACAAGATACTGTGGCCAAACTGTGTATTCTGTTGTGTTCGCTGGCCCTTATCTCCCTTGTCGCCACATTCGGCTGGCTGGTTTTTGGCCGCTACGTGTTGAATGCCACCCCCACATGGGTGGAACAGCTGGCGCTTCTCCTAGTGTGTTACATCGTCTTTCTTGGCGCCGCGGTTGGCGTACGGGAACAGACCCATCTGGGCGTGACCCTGTTTCGCGATGCGCTGCCACCGGCGCTGCGGGGCGTGGTGGTGCTGGCCGGCGATTTTGTGTTGATGGTCTTTGGCGCGGTGATGTGTCTGAGCAGTCTGGAGCTGTTTCAGTTCGGCTGGTCGACTTTGCTGCCAATGCTCAACATTCCTGAAAGTTTCCGCACCCTGTCGGCGGTGCTCTGTGGCGGGCTGATCTGCCTGTTCTGTGCCACCCGTATTCTCCTCGGCCTGCTGAATGCCTTCAGCCCGAATTCCCAAGACCAAAACGAACTGAAGAGGGCCTGACATGGGTTTGGCAATTTTGCTTGGCGTTTTCGCCGTAAGCGTGGTGGCGGGGATCCCCGTTGCCTTTGCGATGGGGCTCTCGGCGCTCAGTGCTTTCTGGTACGAAGGTTTCCCGATCCTGATCACCTTCCAGCGTACGATTTCGGGGATTTCCGTTTTCTCGCTGCTGGCCATCCCGTTCTTTATCTTCGCGGGTGAGCTGATGTTGCACGGCGGGATTGCGGCGCGGCTGGTGCGCTTTGCTTCCGCACTTGTGGGCCATATCCGTGGCGGGCTGGCCTCGGTCAATATCTTCTCCTCCATGCTGTTTGGCGGCATTTCCGGCTCTGCGATTGCGGATATCTCGGCCCTCGGCTCGCTCTTGGTGCCGGTGATGAAGGAACGTGGCTACCGCGCCGACTATGCGGTGAATGTCACGGTGACCTCGTCCATTGCGGGCATCGTGATCCCGCCCAGCCACAACATGATCATCTTTGCGGTGGCTGCCGGCGGGGGCATCTCGATCTCCAAGCTGTTTTTGGCAGGGGTGCTGCCGGGCATCCTGATGTGCACGACCCTGGCCATCGCGGCCTATGTGATTGCGCGCAAACACCAATATCCGGCGGAGCCCTTCCCCGGCTGGGGCATGGTGCTGCAATCTGCTGTTGCGGCAGTGCCCGGATTGATCACCGCGATCATCATCGTGGGTGGCGTGTTGTCGGGTGTCTTTACGGTGACGGAATCCGGTGCCTTTGGCGCGATCTATGCGCTGTTGCTGACGGCCTTTGCCTATCGCACACTCAGCTGGGAAAAGTTCGTGATCTCGGTCACCTCAGCCGTCAGAACCACCGCGATGGTCATGATCCTGATCGGCTTTGCCAGCAGCTTTGCCTATCTCCTGGCGCTCTATCAGGTGCCGGACAAACTTAGCAGCCTGCTGATTGGCGTGTCGGAAAATAAGATCGTCATCCTGTTGATGATCAACGTGATCCTGCTGGCGCTGGGGATGATCATGGACATGGCGGCGCTGATCCTGATCTGTACGCCGATCTTCCTGCCGATTGCCAAATCCATCGGTATGGACCCCAACCAGTTCGGCATCATGCTGTTGGTCAACCTTGGTCTTGGCCTTTGCACGCCACCTGTGGGCACTTGCCTGTTCGTGGGCTGCGCCGTGGGCAAGATCAAGATTGAGGAGGCGCTGAAGTCGATCTGGCCCTTCTATCTGGCCCTGCTTTTGGCGCTGATCCTGGTGACCTATGTGCCGGCGATTTCTCTCTGGCTGCCCTCACTGCTGGGCTGAGGCGACTTGCGCGGCGGCGCCTGACGGTAGGGCGCCGCCGCTGACCTTGACGAATTGAGAACAGGCCATCGGGCCGGAAGGTGTGGTTCACATGAAAGACGATAATGCGTCCCAGATGACACTCTGCCCGCAGCTGAAAGACACGTTGATGCAGGTCAGCTGCGCGACTTTGACCACCGTGTTGTTCAAAATGGGCCTTAAAAACGTGTTCCTGCAGGGCCCGCAACGGTTGCGCCCGGGGCCAAACATGGTCGGCTTTGCCTATACGCTGCGCTACATCCCGGCGCGCGAAGATCTGGACCGGATCGAAGCCTTCGAAGATCAAACCAACCCGCAGCGCAAAGGGGTGGAGGAATGTCCCGAAGGCGCGGTCTTTGTCATCGATGCCCGTGGGGATGCGCGCGCCGCCTCGGCCGGGGCCATTCTGGCGACACGTCTGCAAAAACGCGGCTGCGCTGGTCTGGTGACAGATGGCGGGTTTCGCGACACACCTGAAATCGCCGCGCTGGACATGCCAAGCTATCACAGCCGCCCCAGCGCCCCCACCAACCTGACCCATCATCATGCGGTTGCGATCAATGACCCGATCGCCTGTGGCGAAGTGTCTGTATTTCCGGCAGATATTCTAGTAGGAGATGGGGAAGGGGTGGTTTGCATCCCACGTCATTTGGCCGAAGAAGTGGCCAGTGCCGCCTATGACATGACGGTATTTGAAGACTTCGTCATGGAGTGTGTGCAGGATGGGGCCTCGACTTTTGGGCTCTATCCGCCGACAGATGCGGCGGTGAGAAAGAGGTTTGAAACGTGGCGACAGCGCAAAAACCGGTAGCAAGCGGGCAGGGGGCGGCATCGAAGGAGCCGAACCTCTCAGATCGTGTCTATGAAACGGTGCTCTCCAAAATCATGGATGGGGAGTTTCCGGTGGGCAGCAAGCTGCCAACCGAGCATGCGCTCTGCGAACAATTTGGGGTTTCACGGCCGGTTCTGCGTCAGGCCCTGAAGCAGCTGCGTGAGGATGACGTGATCGTCTCGCGCCAGGGCTCGGGTTCTTTTGTGCGGCGTCGGCCGGAAACCGCAGTATTGGACTTCGCCCCTGTTGGCTCCATTGCGGATATCCAGCGAACGTTTGAGTTCCGCTCGGCCATCGAAGGCGAGGCCGCCTATCTGGCCGCTACCCGCCGCAGTGAGGCTCAGCTGGCGAAAATGAAGGCAATCTTGGCCGAACTGGATGACATTGTCGCCAAGGGCGATCTGGGTGTCGACAGCGATGAGGCCTTCCATGCGGTGATCTGCGAAGCCTCTGACAACCCGTATTTTTCCACCGCGCGCATGTCGATGAAGGCCAATATCATCACCGGCCTGAACCTGACGCGGAACCTGTCACTGACCAAACCGCAGGAACGGATGCAGCTGGTGCAGGCGGAGCATTACGCGATCTATGACGCCATGGAACGGATGGATGCCGACGGTGCCAGACGCGCCATGCGCCTGCACATCGACAATGCCCGGCGCCGGGTGTTTGAGGGCGGCTGAACCCCGCCCCCCCGACGTCACAGAAAATCGTCACGGCGTGGCGTGAAGCAATCGATCAATTCCCCTTCTTCCAGGCTGCGCCCGGAATGAAGCGTGTTGCCGGGAATGATCAACGTGTCCCCGGCCGCAACGATTTTCGCCTGCCCACCTATAGTGAACTCGAACCGGCCGGACAGGATATAGCTGGCTTGCACGTGCGGATGTGCATGTTCCGGCGCGCTGGCGCCTTCTTCGAAATGCACCTTAACCAGCATCATTTCGGGCGTGTGTTCCAGAACGCGGCGGCGAATACCTTCGCTTGCCTTGGTCCAGCCTTCGGGGATTTCTGACATGACTATTTCCATTTGAATTTGTATAAATTTGTAAATATATGTAAGAAAACTTGTGTCAAGTTGTAATTTTTGGAGGGAAGGCCTGAAAATGCAGAGGTTGCTGGGAATTGGGGAATGCATGGTGGAGCTGTCGCAGCTTGCAAATGGGACGTTGCAGCGTGGCTATGCGGGGGATGTGCTCAACACCTTGTGGTACGCCGCGCAGATGACCGACGGGCGCGTGCAGCCGCAGTTCTTCAGCGCAGTGGGGCGCGACCGTTGCTCGCAGGATATGCTGTCGTTCATTCAACGTTCCGGCGTTGACTGCCAGCATGTGCAGCGCGATCCAACGCGGTCAGCCGGCCTCTATATGATCCATCTGGACGGGGCCGAACGCAGTTTCAGCTATTGGCGCGATACCTCCGCCGCGCGTGAGATGACCAATGATCTTAATCCCTTATGGCGCTCCGTCGCGCAGGCCGATCTGGTTTATCTCTCTGGGATCAGCCTGGCCATCCTGCCTTCCGATCACGTGGATCAACTGCTGGAAGGGCTGCGCCAGCACATGGCGCCAAACGCATTTCTGGCCTTTGATCCCAACGTGCGGCCACGGCTGTGGCAAGGGGCGGAGCGTATGCGTCAGGTGATCGAAAGGGCCGCCCATATGGCCGATATCGTCTTGCCCAGTTTCGATGATGAATCCCGCTACTTCGGTGATGCGACACCATCCGAAACCATCGAACGCTACCGCAGCAACACCACCCGCTGCATTGTGGTGAAAGACGGGGCCAACCCCACCCATATTTGGACACCCCAGCAGCACCACAGCATCGCTGTGCCCCCGGTCCGCGATCTGGTGGACACAACCGCCGCCGGTGACAGTTTCAACGGCGCATTCCTATGCAACTATTTGGCGGAGAACGATTTCGTCACTGCAGTTCTGGCCGCTCAACAGTGCTCTGCCCGTGTGGTGCGCCATCGTGGCGCTTTGGTGCCACTGCCGATACCGGCTGATGTTTGAAGTATTTGTAATGCGATTTGTCTTATTTGTAATAATTTGTATTGCGCGTCGGTAAGCCGCTTTGTAGAAAGAGCTATCAACGTTGGGCCTGGTCCCAACGATCCAACATCAGATCCGCGGCGCACGGCGTGTCCGTGTCGCTTGGGTCCTCTGCAAAAAGCGCGGCAATTCCTTCGCCGCCCTGTGCTTTGCGCGCGGGCGGGATGGGGCGTTGCGGGCCCCTACGCAGGCAGGACAGACGCAAATGAGGGAGAGTTCTTCGTGAGTATGAAGGGAAAATCAGTGATCGTAACAGGTGGCGGCCGGGACATCGGGCGCGCTTGTGTCATGCGCCTGGCCGAGGCCGGTGCCAATGTGGCGATCAACTACATGAACTCCAGCACAGGGGCCGACAGCGCGGTTGCTGAGATCACGGCGGCTGGCGGCAAAGCCTTTGCCTTGCAGGGTGATATGACCAGCGAAGCTGACGTTGCCACACTGGTGAGTGCAACGGTCGAGGCTTACGGCCAGTTGGACGGTCTGATCCACGTCACCGGCGGTTTGGTGGAGCGCACCCCACTGGCAGATATGACGCTCGACTTCTGGAACCACGTGATGGCGCTCAACTTCACTTCCTACATGCTGGTGGCGCGCGAATGCGTCAAACACATGCGGGCAGGGGGCACGATTGTCGCGATGGCGTCCCAGGCGGGGCGCGACGGTGGTGGCGCAGGCGCCACGGCCTATGCCGCCTCAAAAGGGGCGATCATGACGTTCACCCGTGGCCTCGCCAAGGAGTTGGGGCCGGACATCCGTGTAAACGCGGTCTGCCCGGGCATGATCGATACCGATTTTCACAATATCCACACCAAACCCGAGGTACGCAGCCACGTTGCCAACATCACCCCGTTGAAACGTGAAGGCACCTCGGAAGATGTGGCCAATCTGGCGGTCTACCTCTCGTCCGATGACTCAGCTTTCCTGACAGGCACCAATGTGGACATCAACGGAGGGTTGCTGTTCTCCTAAGTGCCTTTGAGCGGGCCGCTGTCGTTATCCCAGTTTCTATAGCGGCCCGCTCATAAAGAGTTCCGTTCGCGTTCGTTAAACGCTGACACCAGTGCCTATCATCGCTCAGTTTGGGCGCTACGCGATCCGATAAAACGCCGCGGCATTGGTGCCAAAAACGGCGGAATGCCATTCCTCAGGCACCAGCCCCTCCATCGCGGTGTAAAGCGTGGCGTAGTTGGAATAGAGGCTGTCGACCGGGAAATTGGAGCCATAGATCACGCGGTCCTGGCCAAATTGATCCAGACAGGTGGTGACAATCGGCGCGATGCTGGCCGGGGTCCAGGAATGATCAAACATACCCAGCCCCGACAGTTTGCAGGTCACGTGTGGCAGATCCGACAGGGGGCGCAGCTGGTCCGCCCACCGCGCCAGCCCTGTGGCGCTGCGGTCGTGGGGGGATCCGGCATGGCACAGCGCCACCTTCAGATCCGGCACCTCTGCCAGCACCCGTGCAGTGTCCGCCATCAGTTCGGGGATCAGCTGCAGATCAAAGCTGAGGCCGCGATGGGCCAGCTCTTGCAGGCCTGCGCGAAACTTGGGATCGGCCAGCAGCGCATTGGTGCCGGTCTGGGCATCCTCACCGGGGGCGCGGCCGATGATCTGGCGGATGCCGCGCAGGCTGGGCAGCTGTTGTAGCTGGTCCAGGTGATCCCCCAGATCGGGGGCAGTCAGATCGGCAAAGGCCACCTGCACCAGCGGCCAATCGGGGCTCGCATCGGCCACCTGTTGCACCCATTGTGCCTCAGCCATCGGATCTGCGGCACCGACCTGAATATGCACGGACCCGGTGATCCCGTGCTTTCTGGCAGACTGGCGAAACTCATCAATCAGATAGTTGCGTTGGATCGGGCTGGGATCGCCAAAGAACCGTTCAACCCCTTCTGCCATCAGCCAGGGATACTGGACCGATTGCAGGTCCCACAGATGGTGGTGAGCATCAATTTTCATCTGCATGGCCCCCGGTGGTGCGGGCCAAGATATCAACGCCCTGTTGGTTCCAGAAATGCAGCAGGTCGATGAAAATCCAGTTCTCGGCCAGTTTGTCGCCCTCGCGTCGGTAGATATCGATCACCCGGAACTCACCCGGTTTGCCGGTACCCGGCATGCCCATGAAGCCCCCTGTTGGGGTGGCGGTGAAATTGGGCCAGCCGAAGAACCCGCCGTAATTACCCTCGGCAAGGCGGCAGATGTGATTGGTTTTCGAACGGTCGGTGAAACCGGCGCGGAACGGGCCGGAATGCTGCTGGGCATAGCGCGGAATTGTGTAGGTCGCGCCAATCCCGGCTGGCCCCCACCACAGCATGTCCTCGTGCCAGGTCTGGCGCAGCTCATCCTCCAGGCTGAGGCCGCTGTCCCACTGTCCCAGATCGCTGATCATCGCATTGATCACGGCCAGGGTCTTTGCGCCTTCAGCTTTGGGCTGGGCGGTAAACATCAGCGCGTCATGTGGCATCGGCCCGGGTTGCACCAGATGCGCCCCGGCTTGCGGCGGAAACGGCTGCAGCCCGGCCTGCATCATCAGATGCGGAATGTCGAAATACATCGCTGTTTCAGTGATCTGGCCCGCTTCAACCTTGTTGAACTCACAATAGCGCAGGCAGGCGATTTTGCCGGTGGGGGCGATGCCCAGCCAGGGCGCATCAAACAGCCCCATCAGATGGCCCATCGAAACCACCCAGGTTGAGGTGAAACCATCCATCTCATTGCGGCCCGCCATAAAGACATCTTGCCGCCGCTGCAGCGACGTCAGTGCCGTCTTCAGAGGGGCCCAAAACTGCGCCGCCACAGCCTCGGGCCCGTGGATCTCACCAAAGGGGTGGTAGCCGCGCCAGAGGTGATTCGGGCTGTAATAGCGCGATAGCACCTGCGCCGACCGGTCTGGCGTGGCTGTGTCTAGGTCTTGGTAAAAGTCTGTAATTGTTGATTTTTTACTTATCAGATCGATCATCGATCAGGTCCTTTTGCATACGTCTGCAAAAAATTCTTGCCGAAATGATGTAGCTGAGTCTACCCTTTATGCATACGTATGCAAAATACGCTTGCTATCGGACGGGGGAGCGAATGGCCGAAATTCAATTGCGTAACGTGGGCAAACGCTGGGGGGCCTTTGTCGGGGTCAACAATTTTGACCTGACAATTGCCGATCAGGAGTTTCTGGTGCTCTTGGGGCCCTCGGGCTGCGGCAAGACCACCACGATGCGTATGATCGCAGGGCTGGAAGATGCCAGTGAGGGTGAGATCCTGATCGACGGCAAGGTCGTCAATGATCTGGAACCCAAAGACCGCGATGTGGCGATGGTGTTCCAGTCCTACGCGCTCTACCCGAACATGAACGTTTACGAAAACATCCGCTTTCCGCTGAAGGTGCGTGGCATCGATCCCGCCACCCATGACGAAAAGGTGCGCCGCGCCTCTGCCATGGTTGAGCTGGATGAATTCCTGCATCGTAAACCGGCGGAACTGTCCGGTGGTCAGCGCCAGCGTGTGGCCCTGGCCCGCGCCATCGTGCGGGAACCGAATGTGTTCCTGATGGATGAACCGCTGTCGAACCTTGATGCCAAGCTGCGGGTTTCCACCCGCGCGCAGATCAAGAACCTCAGCCATGAGCTGGCTGTCACCACCATCTACGTGACCCACGACCAGATTGAGGCGATGACCCTCGCCGATCGTGTGGTGATTATGAAAAAAGGCGTTGTGCAGCAGGTCGGCACCCCGGTGGAGATCTATGACACGCCCGCCAACACCTTTGTGGCCAGCTTCATCGGCAACCCGGCGATGAACCTGCTGGAGGGTGAGGTCAAAGATGGGGTCTTCACCTCTGACCACACTGAGGTGCGTGGCCTGAACGCACCGGATGGCAAGATCACCCTTGGCTTCCGCGCCGAAGACGCAAATGTCGTCGAAGGCGGCGGCACTGGTGAGATCAACGCGCCGATCTACACGCTTGAGCTGCTGGGAGACAGCACAATGGTGTCGGTCCGCCTCGGTGGTCAGCTGGTCTCGGTCAAAACCGACAAGAGCTTCCGCGCCGAGATTGACGATATGGTCGCGTTCCACATCCACACAGATCACTGCCACCTGTTCGACACAGAAACAGGGGCACGCATCGAGGCCTAAACCGGTCTTAGAAACCGCCGCAATCGCGGTGCATCCAGAGTGCAGTCTTCGAAGATGCACTTACATTTCAGGGAGGAAACTGTAATGTTTTTCAAGAAAATTGCCCTTGCCAGCGCATTGGCTTTGTCCGCAGGCGGCGCCTTCGCCTGTGAGATCAACGCGCGGGTGAACATCGTCGGGAACGAATTCCCCGCGATCCAAACTGTGGGTGCAGGTGCTGCGGAATGCACCGGCGCTGAGGTGAAAAAGAACCTGACCGCAGATCACAAAGACATCCACGTCGCAGGCATGCAGGGCGATCCTGCTGAATACACCTCGGCGATTGTGGCCAACTCGACCCTGACCATTCTGATGAATGATGATCTGGTGCGCCCGCTGGACGATCTGGTTGCCAAACACGGCCAGGGCCTCAGCAAAAGCCAGCTGATCACTGTCGACGGCAAAGTTATGGCCGTGGCCTTCATGGCCAACGCCCAGCACCTGATGTACCGCAAGGACATTCTGGCAGATCTGGGTGTTGAGCCGCCCAAGACCTATGAGGAAATGCTCGAAATCGCCGGTATGATCCGCGAAAAAGGCATCATGCAGAACCCCATCGGCGGCGCCTATGCTGCGGGTTGGAACCTGGCGCAGGAATTCAACAACATGTTCATCGGCTACGGTGGCACCTTCTTCAAGGAAGGCAGCGCAGAGCCGAACATCAACTCCGAAGCTGGGGTGAACACGCTGAATATGATGAAGGCCCTGTCAGAGTATATGAACCCTGATTTCCTGACCCATGACAGCAACGCCACCAACGCAGAATACCGCGCCGGTAACATCGCCATGCTGAACATGTGGGGCAGCCGTGCGGCCAGCCAGACCACCGCGGACGGCATCACCGAAGCGGTGAAAAATGGCCACGCGATTGCCGGTCCGATGACTGTGGGCGGCGGTGACATTCCGGCCTCGACCCTGTGGTGGGACGGCTGGACCGTTGCCAAAAACGTCAGCGATGAAGAGGCCGAGGCCACCTTTATCGCGATGATGAACGGCATCCGTCCGGAGCTGATGCAGGACGCTGAAGTTGCTTCGCAGGCGGTGTGGCTGATCGATGGCTACAAGCCGACCGAAGCAGCCGTGGGCGTCTTTGAGGCCGCACAGTCCGGCACCCAGCCCTATCCGATGGTGCCCTACATGGGCCTGATGCATGGCTCGATCGGCAATGAACTTGCCGACTTCCTGCAGGGTAAGGAAAGCGCGGAACAGGCGCTCTCTGACATCGAAGCGGCCTATGTCGCAGCGGCTAAGGAAAAAGGCTTCCTCAAGTAAGCCTGACGACTGATCGGAGGGGGCACAGCCCTCTCCGGTTCCCCACACTCTCGACCCGGATCCATCGATGAAACATCGTACCTTCTTTTGGTTCTTTTTACCGACCGGCCTGGCGATGCTGCTGTTCATCGCGCTGCCTATCGTGTCGGTCATCACCCAGTCGGTTTTTGCACCGCATGAGGCCGTTCTGAAAACGGTGGAGAACTGTACCCCATTGGTGGGCTGCACCACAGAAACCACCATCGACCAGGAGGCGACCCGTGAAATCCGCGAAGCCCAGCCGCTGGGCCGGTTCGTGGGGCTGGATATCTATCTGGACCGGGGCCACCTGGCGATCGCTGAGGTCGGCGAAGCCTGGCGCAGCAGCGACAGTTTTGGTGACTTCTGGTCGAAGCTGTTCAACCTGCCGCTCTATCGTGCGCTGGCCTTTACCCTGACATTTACCTTCATCGTGACCCCGATGCTGATTGTGCTGGGCCTGATGATCGCGCTGGCGGTCAACTCGCTCAATCGCCACCTCAAGGGCTTGATGATCTTCTTCTCGCTGCTGCCAATGATCGTGACGCCGCTGATCGGCTCGTTGATCCTGTTCTGGATGGTCGACAGCCGCGGCATCATCGGCTCTGCACTTGTGGCGCTGGCGGGGGATCCAAACTTCTCACTCAAAGCGTCAACCGGCCTCACCTGGGTGATGCTGATCATCTACGGCGTCTGGCACTCGGCACCCTTTGCATTCGTGGTCTTCTATGCCGGTCTGCAAACCCTGCCTAAAGACCAGATTGAGGCCGCACAGATTGACGGCGCCAGCCGCTGGCAGCAGATCAAATATGTGGTGGTGCCGCATCTGATGCCGCTGGTCACCTTTGTGGCGCTCATTCAGCTGATGGACAACTTCCGCGTCTTTGAACCGGTGGTCGGCTTCAATGCCTCGGCGCATGCGACCTCTCTCAGCTGGATCATCTTCAACGACCTAGGCGGCGAAACGCGCCAGCTCTCGGCGGCTTCGGCCACCTCGGTTCTGACAATCATCGGCGTTGCCATCCTGCTGTCACCGGTTCTGGTGCGCACATGGCGTGACTTTAAGGGCAAAGCATAATGGCATCGAAAGCACAAAGACGCCCCATGGGCCTAAGCATTCTGATCTATGGCTTCGTCGGGCTGTGGTTCATCCTTGCGGCCTTCCCGTTCTTCTGGACGCTCTGGGGATCGTTCAAGGTCGAACTCGACTTTTTCTCGATCGCGGACTGGACCAACGCCATTACCGGCGAACGCACCAAGGCGACCTATGACAGTGCCTTCACCGGCGCGGCCTATCACGGCGCCTGGGTTCAGGAGGAGTTCTGGCGCAATGTCATCAACACCTTCATCGTCTGCCTGTTTGTGGTCTGCACCTCGCTGACCATCGGCACGCTGGGCGGCTACGCCCTGTCGCGCAGTTCCTACCGCTATACCTTCTGGCTGCTGATCACCGCGCTGATCTTTAGGGCGATGCCGCCGATCACCTTGGTGGCGGGCTATCTCTTGCCGTTCTTTGAATGGAACGTCTGGGGCATCCTGCCCACCACCATCATCGTGCTGGTGGCGATCAACCAGCCCTTCACCCTATGGATGCTGCATTCGTTCTTCCAGAACATCCCCAAGGAGCTGGACGAAAGCGCCAAGGTTGATGGCTGCACGCAGTTCCAGGCCTTCCGCCATGTGATCGTGCCGGTGATGTGGCCGGGCGTGATCACCACCGGGCTGTTCAGCTTCCTGCTGGCCTATAACGACTTCGCCGTGACTGCGATGCTGCTCAGCGAAAGCAACCGCACCATGGTTCCGGCCATCGCCGCCTTCCTTGGCACCACCTACACCGAAGGCAACGTGATGTTCGCCGTTGCCGCCGTGGTCTCCGCCACCGCACCGCTGTTCGTGCTTGTCATGTTCTTCCAGCGCCAGATCGTCAGCGGTCTGACCGCCGGGGCCGTAAAAGGATGAGCGCCAAGGCCAGACACACCGCGGTTGGGCGTCACCCAGCGCTCAACCGTATGCCAAGGGACTTTCTCGCAGATCCTTCTCGCTCCCTCCTGCGCAGAATCTCCCTTGGCACTTATGAAGGATTAAAACGATGAAGGGCTCCCGTCCCGAACAGGCCGTGCTGACCAAAGACACGGACATGAGCAAAACCGAAGAAACCCGCGCCGTCATCGAAGGCATGGTCGATGGTCTGAACGACCACCGGATCAACGACATTGGTGAGTTCTTCGCCGATGGCTTCCGCTGGCTGGGCAATCAGGGCTGCGGCACCAAAACCGGGCTGCAGGAATTTCAGGACAATTGGCAGCGCCCGTTCCAGGCGGCCTTTTCCGATAAGGTCTGCATCGATGAGGCGCGCCTTTACATGGGCGAATGGGCCGCCGCTTTTGGCCGGCAGGAAGCCACCCACTCGGGGGAGTTTCTTGGCATCCCGGCCACCGGCAAGCGGGTTGAGATCCGCTACATGGATTTCTGGAAAGTGGTCGACGGCAAGATTGTCGACAATTGGGTGAACGTCGATTTCGCCCATGTCGCAGCCCAGCTGGGGGTCGATCTGTTCAATGGGGAAGGCTGGGAAGCCTTCGATCGCGGGGACCGCGAAGCACCCCGCCCCAACGCATCCTAAATCGCGTCCCGGACCTTGTCCCGGGACCTCAACGAAGAAGCCCCGGCGCAGCCCGGGGCAGGAGAAACGGAAATGACAATCGAGTATCTGAAACGCGGCAAACCCGAAGCTGATCGCGCCGAGGATGACGCCAAAACCCGTGCCGTTGTTGAGGCGACGTTGAAAGACATTGAAGCGCGGGGCGATGCGGCGGTGCGCGACCTGTCAGAGAAGTTTGACAGTTACTCCCCCGCCTCCTTCCGGCTGAGTGAGGCAGAGATCGCCACGCTGATCGCCTCGCTGTCAGAGCGTGAGCTGGCTGACATCAAGTTTGCGCAGGAACAGGTGCGCAACTTCGCGCAGGCGCAGCGCGACTCGATGCTGGATATTGAGGTGGAAACCATGCCCGGTGTGATCCTCGGGCACAAAAACATCCCGGTGCAATCCGTCGGCTGCTATGTGCCCGGTGGCAAGTTCCCGATGGTGGCCTCAGCCCATATGTCGGTCGCCACCGCCTCGGTCGCAGGCGTGCCCCGCATCATCGCCTGCACCCCGCCGTTTCAGGGCAAACCCAATGCGGCCGTGATCGCGGCCATGCATCTGGGCGGCGCACATGAGATCTATGTGATGGGCGGCATTCAGGCCATCGGCGCCATGGCGCTGGGCACGGAAACCATCAATCCGGTGCATATGCTGGTGGGCCCCGGCAACGCCTTTGTGGCCGAAGCCAAACGTCAGCTTTTCGGCCGTGTGGGCATCGACCTGTTCGCAGGTCCAACCGAAACCATGGTGATCGCAGATGAGACCGCCGCCGATGGCGAGCTTTGCGCGACCGACCTCTTGGGCCAGGCGGAACATGGTTACAACAGCCCCTGCGTGCTGCTGACCAACAGCCGCAAACTGGCCGAAGACACCCTGGCCGAGGTTGATCGTCTTCTCGGCATTCTGCCCACCGCCGACACCGCCCGCGTCAGCTGGGAAGAATACGGCGAGGTGATCGTCTGCGACACCTATGAGGAAATGCTGCAGGTGGCGGATGAGATTGCCTCGGAACATGTGCAGGTGATGACCGATCGCGATGACTGGTTCCTGGACAATATGACCTGTTACGGCGCGCTGTTCCTCGGCCCGCGCACCAATGTCTCCAACGGGGACAAGGTGATCGGCACCAACCATACGCTACCGACGAAAAAGGCGGGCCGCTACACCGGTGGCCTCTGGGTTGGGAAGTACCTGAAAACCCACAGCTATCAGAAGGTCACCACGGATGAGGCGGCGACGTTGATTGGCGAATATGGCTCACGTCTGTGCATGCTTGAGGGCTTCGTTGGCCACGCCGAGCAATGCAACATTCGCGTCCGGCGCTACGGGGGCATCAACGTGCCCTACGGCGAAGGTGCCCCTTACCGTGAGGCGGCGGAGTAAGCAAAAGGGGGCGAGGGGCCGGCCCCTCGCGCTCCCCGGAGTAGTTCTGGCAAGATGAAAATGGACCAACACACGCATCACAAGGCGCTGATCCAAAGCTTCCGGCAGGCAGCTTATGATTTTGATGCCCCTGCTGTGACCGCTGCGCTGCAGGACTTGCTGGCGCCGGATGCCGTGGTGCGGCTGGGCCATCCCTTGGGCGAAATGGTGGGGGCTGAGGCGTTTATTGAGCACGCCTATGCGCCGCTGTTGCAGGCGATGCCGGATCTGGAACGGCGTGACTATATAGTCATGGCCGGCACAGACGATCAGGGCCAGCACTGGGTTGGATGCGCCGGCAGCTATATGGGGGTGTTCACCGGTCCTTGGCTGGATATCCCACCTACCGGCCATTTGACCGCCATGCGCTATCACGAGTTTTTCCGCTTTGAGGCGGGCAAGGTTGTTGAGGTGCAGGCGCTTTGGGACATCCCTGAGGTGATGATGCAGGCCGGCGCCTGGCCGATGGCGCCCGCCCTTGGCAAAGACTGGCACGTGCCGGGCCCCGCCACCCAGGATGGGCTGGTGCCAGGGCCTTATGATGCGGCGCAGGGGCAGGCCAGTTGTCAGTTGATTGTCGATATGCTGCAGGCGCTGGTGCGTCACCCGGCGGATCCGGATCCTAAGGCCATGGAAATGGAACGGTTTTGGGATAAGCGCATGAACTGGTACGGCCCTGCGGGCATCGGCACTGCGCGCGGACATGCCGGGTTTCGCAACTGGCACCAGATCCCGTTTCTGAACGCCATGCCGGATCGCGGCCAGCATGAGGGTGAGGTGACGCATCATTTCTTTGGCGATGGCAATTACGCGGCGGTCACCGGCTGGCCCAATATGATGCAGACCCTGTCCCAGGACGGCTGGCTGGGCATTGCCCCGGCGGGGCGCAAGATCTCACTGCGCTCACTGGATTTCTGGCGGGTTGAGGGCGGCAAGATCCGCGAAAACTGGGTCTTGGTCGATCTGTTGGACGTCTACCGGCAATTGGGTGTGGACGTTTTTGCGCGATTGCGTGAATTCAATAAAGCGCGCAGCATGGCGCGCTTGAATATCCCGGATGGAATGACCCAATGATAGATCTGCCCCGCACCCCTTCGTTTTCACTCAGCGGCAAACGTGCCCTTGTCACTGGCGCCTCCTCAGGCATCGGGCAAGGCTGCGCTGTGGCGCTGGCCGAGGCGGGGGCGCATGTGATCTGCGCCGCGCGTGGGGGTGACAAACTGACAGAAACTGTCACCGCGATGCAGGCTGCGGGATATAGCGCTGAGGTGCTGCAACTGGATCAGAGCGACCTGACTGCAGTGGCGGCGGCGGTGGCCGATCTGGATCTGGACATCGTCGTGAACTCCGCCGGGCTGGCGCGGCATACGCCTGCGATTGACACCACGCCCGAGGATTACGATGCCGCGATGGGGTTGAACCTGCGTTCGGCTTATTTCCTGTCGGCCTATGCTGCCAAGGCAATGATGGCCACGGGCAAAAAGGGCTCGATCATCCATATCTCCAGCCAGATGGGCCATGTCGGCGGGGTGGACCGCGCGGTCTATTGCGCCTCCAAACATGGGCTGGAAGGCATGGTGAAATCCATGGCCATCGAATGGGGGCCGTCTCAGATCCGCATCAACACGGTCTGCCCAACCTTCATTCGAACGCCCCTGACCGCGCAGACGTTTGAGCGACCGGACCGCAAGGCCTGGGTGGAAGAGAAGATCAAGCTGGGCCGTATTGGTGAGGTCGAGGATATCATGGGGGCGGTGGTCTACCTGGCCTCTGACGCCTCGGCTCTGGTCACCGGCACCTCGATGTTGATTGACGGCGGGTGGACGGCAGACTGATGAGCGCAAGTAAAGTCACCTCCACCGAAGTGGCCCGCCGTGCGGGTGTCAGCCAATCCGCGGTCAGCCGGGTATTCACGCCCGGTGCCTCGGCCTCCAAGGCGACGATTGCCAAGGTGCGTAAAGCCGCCGAGGAACTGGGCTACCGCCCCAACAACCTGGCCCGTGCCATGGTGTCCGGCAAAAGCCGGATCATCGGGCTGGTCGTGGCCTATTTGGAAAACCAGTTCTATCCGATTGTGCTGGAAAAACTGTCAAACGCTTTGCAGGAACAGGGCTATCACATCCTGATTTTCACCGCACCGAACTCCTCGGACGGGGTCGACTCCGTCATTCAGGACCTGATGGATTATCAGGTGGATGGTATTGTTGCGGCGTCGGTGTCGCTGTCCTCGGATCTGGCCGAACGGGCGACGCAAGCGGGCATTCCGGTTGTTCTGTTCAACCGGGGTCAGGATCACAGCCCCTTTGTTGAGGTGACCTCAGACAATATCGCGGGCGGGCGTCAGGTGGCCAATTTCTTGCTGGCAGGCGGGCATCAGCGGATCGCCCATATCTCAGGCTGGCAGGGCAGCTCCACCGGGCGGGAACGTCAGCAGGGGTTTCATGCCGGGCTCGCGGCGGCTGGGGCCGCGTCGGTGGCAACGCTTGATGGCATGTACAGCCGCGACGTGGCGATGGAATGTGCTGACCGCTTGTTGAAGGAACATGATCCCGACGCGATCTTTGTTGGCAATGATCACATGGCCTTTGCGGTGATTGACCACCTGCGCCGGCAGGGGATTGAGGTGGGCCGTGAGGTTTCGGTGGTTGGCTATGATGACGTGCCCATGGCCGCATGGGACGCCTATGACCTGACCACGATCCGTCAGCCAGTGAACCAGATGGTGGAGGCCACAGTGTCTGCGCTGATGGCCCATATCGACAATCCAAATGCCGCAACCCCGCGCCGGGAAACCATTGACGGACCGCTGATCGTGCGCGGGTCCGCCCGAAAACCAGAAGGATGGCTAGATGAAGGGGTTTGATCCCAAATTCACCGATTTCCCGGACTATATCGTCGGGATCACCAAGGAGATCTGGGAAGATCGCGGCCTTGCAACGCTGCATGACTACTATGCGCCCGACATTGTGGTGCGGATGCCCGGTTCGGTCTCAACCGGCAATCAGGGGGTGATTGCCGCCACCGCCGCAACATTGGCGGAGTTTCCCGACCGTACTCTGCTGGGCGAGGACGTTATCTGGTCCGGAACGCCGGAAGAGGGCATGCTGTCGAGCCACCGGATCATGTCCACCGCGACCCATTTGGGGGACGGGATGTTTGGGCCGGCGACGGGCAAGAAACTGGCCTACCGGATTTTGGCCGATTGCCATGCCAAGAATAACGCTATCGATGACGAGTGGCTGATCCGTGACAACGGCGCGGTGGTGCGCCAGATGGGCTGGGATCCCAAGGATTTCACCCGTGATCTGATTGCGCGCGAAGGCGGGCCTGAGGCCTGCGTGACGCCGTTGACGCCCGCCAATGACCTTGAGGGGCCTTATAAAGGGCGCGGCAATGACAATGCTTGGGGCCAGCGCCATGCTGATCTGCTGAGTGCTATGATGGCGGCGGATATGGCAGCGGTTGAGCGGGAATATGATCGCGCGGTGCAAACCGAATACCCCGGCGGCGCCTCCGGCCACAGCTGGGATCCGGTGGACCGGTTCTGGATGTCGCTGCGCGCGGCCATGCCTTCGGCCAAGTTCACGATCCATCATCAGATTGGCCGTGATGATCCTAACATGCCGCCCCGATCAGCACTGCGTTGGAGCCTGCATGGCAAACACGACGGCTGGGGCTGCTTTGGTGCGCCGACGGGGGCTGAGCTTTATGTGCTGGGCATCAGCCACGCCGAATGGGGCGAGTTGATTGGCGGTCAGATCAAGCTGCGCCGTGAATGGACACTGTTTGATGAAACCGCCGTTTGGAAGCAGATCCTGCTGCACAGCGGGGATCTCTGAGTGAGCCTTGGAACCTCATATCTGGATGCCAGTCAGGCGGGGCGGCGGGCACATGCCTTCTTTGCGTCGCGGCGGGCACGGCGGCTGAACAACCGCCCACCGGGAAGATGGGTTTGATCCTTTCAAACCCAACTTTCACAGGAGAACAGACATGAGTAGCATTCAATCCCGCATCGTTCGTTATGGCGAGCTGCGCCCGTGCAAAACCGCCTTCATCGACGCCCATACCCCGGGCAGCGACCAGAAGGAGAACTTTACCATTGTGGGCGGCGGCGTGTCCGAAAGCCCGGACCAACACGTCCATATCACCGACAAAATCGGCTTCAACATCGGCGCGGCGGGTCAGCCGCCGAAGTGCCGCAATTCCCTGCACAGTCACACCACGGCTGAGGTGTTCTTTGTCGCCAAGGGGCGCTGGCGCTTCTTCTGGGGGCGCTATGGTGATGCGGGGGAGTTCATTGCCGAAGAAGGCGATATCTTCAACATCCCCACCGGCATTTTCCGCGGCTTTGAAAACGTGGGTCAGGACTACGGTATGATCATGTCGATCCTGGGCGGTGATGACGCCGGTGGCGGGGTGACCTGGGCGCCGCAGGTGATTGAGGATGCGCAGGCGCATGGCCTGATGCTGGGCAACAACGGCGTGCTTTACGACAGTAAGAAGGGTGAGGAACTGCCGCACAATGTACAGCCTATGCCGCTGCTGAGCGAGGAAGAGCTGAAAGCCTATCCTGAGGTGCCTGTCAGTGACGTGATCGGGCATTACGTCGCCCGTTACTGGGATCTGATGGCGCTGTCCTCCAAAGCCCCGGCGGCGGTGATCGGCGAAAACGCCCTGATCAAGGACAAGCCGGGCTTTGACGTGGATTTCCTCAGCCGGGGTTCCGCCATGACCGAGATGGTGCAGGCAGACCGGCCGGTGGTTCTGATGCCGGCCAGCGGCCATTGGCGTATTGTGATTGAGGATGTTGAGGTGACGCTGTCCAGCGGTGACACGGCGGTTGTGATGCCGGGTGAAAGCTTTAGCGCTGCGCCCTCCATGACCGGTGAGGCGGGGCTCTATCGGATCACCGCCACCGATGATCCGGCCGGGGCCACCTGGACAGGCGCCTAAGCGTTAAGACAGCAGGCCCGGCCCGCGCCGGGCCTGACATCTACCTGAGGGGAGGACGCAGAATGACCAAGATCAAGACCACACATGTCGGTTCATTGCCACGCAGCCAGGAGGTGGTGGATTTCATCTTTGCCCGTGAAAATGAAACCGCGTATGACCCCGCAGCCTTTGATGCGGCGATGACCGCGGCGGTTTCTGAAACGGTGCGCAAACAGGTGGCGGCGGGGGTGGATATCGTCTCGGACGGGGAAACCTCCAAGATCTCCTACGCCACTTACGTGAAAGACCGCTACACCGGGTTTGCAGGCGACAGCCCGCGCAATGCACCGGCAGATCTGAAGATGTTTCCCGGTTTCCTGCAGCGGATCGCCGATGATGGCGGCACGCCGCAATATGCCCGACCCATGTGTGTGGGCGAGGTGAACTCAAAAGGGCAGGGTGAGTTGCAGAAAGACATCGCCAACCTCAAGGCGGCGATGGCGGAACATGGGGCGGAACGCGGTTTCATGAATGCGGCCAGCCCAGGTGTGATCTCACTGTTTCTGCAAAACGATTTCTATAAAACCCGTGAGGCCTATTTGGCCGCCCTCGCCGATGCGATGCGTGAGGAATATGAAACTATCGTGGCGGCGGGGCTGGATCTGCAGCTGGATTGCCCGGATCTGGCGCTGTCACGCCATATGCTGTTCAACGATCTGAGCGATGCCGAGTTCGTCACGGTGGCCAACATGCATGTTGAGGCGCTGAACCACGCGCTGCAGAACGTGCCGGCAGACAGGGTGCGGGTGCATATCTGCTGGGGCAACTATGAGGGGCCTCATTGCTGTGACATTCCGATGGACAAGGTCTTCTCGACCCTGATGGCGACCAAATCGCGGTATGTGCTGTTTGAAACCTCAAACCCGCGTCACGCCCATGAATGGACCGTGTTCCGGGACCGCCGTGCTGAGATCCCCGAAGATAAGGTGCTGGTGCCGGGCGTGGTGGATACGACCACCAACTTTGTGGAACATCCCGAACTGGTGGCGCAGCGAATTGACCGGTTCACCGGCATCGTGGGCCGGGACCGGGTGATCGCCGGGTCTGATTGCGGCTTTGGCACCTTTGCGGGCTTTGGCGCGGTGGATCCTGATATCGCCTATGCCAAACTGGCCGCCTTGTCAGAAGGGGCCGCCCTGCTGTGAAGACCCCCTTGGTGATGATCCCCGGCATGATGTGCGACGCCCGGCTCTGGGCGCCGCAGGTGTCGGCGTTTTCAGCCGGGCGCAGCGTGGTGCTGGCCGATATTTCCACCGCTGAAACGATGGAAGATCTGGCCGCCGGCATCCTGCGTGACGCGCCCGAACGGTTTGCATTGGCCGGGCTGTCGATGGGGGGGATTGTCGCGATGGAGGTGTTGCGTCAGGCGCCGCACCGGGTGGAACGGCTGGCGCTGTTGGACACCAACCACAGGGCCGAACTTGACGAGGTGAAATCCAACCGGCTGCCGCAGATTGCGGCGGTGAAGGCGGGCCGGCTGGCTGAGGTGATGCGCGAAGAGATGAAGCCACGCTATCTGGGCTATGGGGCCCGGCGGTCGGATATTCTAGCGCTCTGTATGGATATGGCGCTGGATCTGGGGCCGGAGGTGTTTTTGCGCCAGTCCGCCGCGCTGATGGCGCGCCCGGATCAGACGCTGGTGCTGCGCCAAACACGGGTGCCGACGCTGGTGCTCTGTGGCAGCGGCGATGTGCTCTGCCCTGTGTCGCGCCATCAGGAGATGGCCGCGATGATACAGAACGCCACATTGGAAGTGATTGAGGGCGCGGGGCATTTGCCACCGCTGGAACGCCCGAATTTAACAAACGCCGCGTTGGAACGCTGGCTGGAGGAGATGTGATGACGCCAACCCTATTGGAGCTTTTGCGGCGGGTGGATACGCCGACGGTCTGCAACGCTATCGAGGTGGCCCAAGGCAAACGCGGCTTTGATCAGTTTACCCGTGGCACGATGCAGTGTTCGGACCCTGATAGCGGCGCGATGGTTGGTTATGCCCGCACCGCCAAGATCGCCGCAGTCGCCCCCCCGACGGAGCCCGCAGAGGTGATCAAAGCCCGGCGGATGGCCTATTACAAACACATGTCCGAAGGGCCAAGGCCGGCGGTCACCGTGGTGGAGGATCTGGATTACCCCGAGTGCATCGGCGCCTTCTGGGGCGAGATCAACACCACCGTTCACAAAGGTCTGGGCACCAGCGGCGCCCTGACCAATGGGGTCATGCGCGACCTTGGGGATCTGCCCGAAGGCTTCCCTGTGGTGGCCGGTTCGATCGGGCCAAGCCACGGCTTTGTCCACGTGCGAGAGATCGGCACTGAGGTTGAGGTTTTTGGCCTGCGCATCAAGGACGGCGATCTGGTGCATGCGGACCGGCATGGTGCCCTGGTGATCCCGCCCGAGGTGATGGCCGATCTGGAAGGTGCCATTCACAAGCTGTTGGACACCGAAAGCCTGATCCTGGAACCTGCCCGGCAGGAGGGGTTTGACTACGCCGCCTTTGAACAGGCCTGGGCCGCGTTTGAGGCTGCGCGCACCTAAGGGCGCGACAGGGGCGGGCGCATTGGAATATTGGCCGGGGTGAGGACCTGAACGGTTGAGGCCCGGCTGTTGTCCAGGTCCGTGGTCAGCCGGTGGTGCGCCAGAAACTGATGAAACGCGCCTGCGATGTCGTGTTGCAGATCATGGTGCAGCACGTAGTCCAATTGCCCTGCCTGCAGCAGGGCGCGGTTTTCCTGATCCAGATCGTGCGCGACATAGACGTCTGGGCGTTGCCCCCTCTCAGCCAGGGTTTGCAGGATCGCGCGGTTGCCGCCGCCCATGGAATAGACCGCCCTGATCGCGGCGCTGTGGTCGAGGGTTCGTTCCAACATGCGGGAGGTTTCAAAGCCCAATCCGCCACCGCCTTCGGTGGTCAGGACCGTGAGCTGCGGGCAGTAGCTGCGCAGCGCCTGAAGGAAGGCCTGTTCGCGCTCTTCCTCACCAAGGAAGGCGCCGTGGCTGCGGCTGGCCAGGACCTGCCCGCGCTGTGATCCAAGGGTTTTGTAGATCAGATAGGCCGCCGTCCTTCCGGCACCGGCATTGTCCAGCCCGACATAGGCGCGCCGGTCGGTGGTGGGCAGATCGGTCACCAGCGTGATCACCGGGATGCCCGCAGCCACCAGCCGGTTCACGGCCGCCCTGATCTTTTCGGTGTCCCGCGCCTTCAGGCACAGGCCGTGGCTGCCGCGTTTCTGGATCCGCTCCAGCGCTTTCAGAACCTCAGCCTCTGGCATCTTGTCCTGGAGCAGAAAGCGGGGCCGGCAGACCGCTGTGCCGATGTGGGGCAACACAGCCTCGGCCGCGGCTTTGACTTCGCGGCTGAACCGGGTGGGTGCCTCAACAACGAAATCGAAAAACAACCGACGCCCGCGTGCGGCAAGCTGGGCTTCCTGCGCCTCCAACTCCTGTATCGCGGCAGTGACCCGCTGGCGGGTCTGGGCGCTGACATGGGCCCTGTTGTTCAGCGCCCGGTCGATGGTTGCGGTCCCCAGTCCGGCCTGACGGGCGATTTCTTTGATGGGAAAACGATGGGTCATTTGATGTGTTTTTGATGTGAATCGCTGCGCAATTACAATCAGTCCGCCCTTAGCCTGACAAGACCAAAAGGGAGACGCCACAATGACCAACACCCCGCACCCCCCCGCCTATTACGCGCCTGAGGCCTGTCAGATCGGCGAATTTGAGGCGCTGCTGAGCCAAACCACCAAATCCGCCGACGTACCCAGAGCCGCCGCCATCGAACATGAGATCCCGATCTATGGCATGCGCGATCTGCGCGCTGAACTTGAGGAGGATCACACCCGTCTATCCCTGATGGGGGAATGGGCGCAGGTGCTGCGCGATGGGGCAGGTGTGCTGGTGCTGAAGCAGGCCTATGCTGATACTTCAGTGCTGGATGACGCGACGGATGTGTATCTGCGTATTATCGCAGAGGAGAAACAAGGCACAGGTGGCGGCGGGGATCACTTTGCAGCCTCCGGCGCCAACGATCGGGTCTGGAACGCGCTGCAAAAACTCTGTGAGGCCGCGCCAGATGTGTTCCTGCGCTATTTTGCCAACAGCGCTATCGCGGCGGTCAGTGAGGCCTGGTTGGGCCCCAACTATCAGATGACAGCGCAGGTCAATCTGGTGCATCCGGGCGGCGCGGCGCAGCAGGCGCACCGGGACTATCATCTTGGTTTTCAAACCGCAGATGTCAGCGCCCGCTACCCGGCACATGTGCATGACATCTCACCCATTCTGACGCTGCAGGGGGCGGTTGCCCATTGCGATATGCCGGTTGAAAGCGGCCCGACCAAGCTGCTGCCGTTTTCGCAGGCCTACCGACCGGGCTATGCGGCCTGGCGGCGCGAAGATTTCCGCGCGCTGTTTGAGGAGCGCTACGTTCAAATGCCATTGGAAAAGGGCGATGCGGTGTTCTTCAATCCGGCCCTGTTCCATGCGGCCGGGGCCAACCGCAGCGAGGGCATTCACCGTTTTGCCAATTTGCTGCAGGTCTCTTCAGCTTTTGGGCGGGCGATGGAGACGGTGGATCGCGATAAGATGTGCCGGCTGCTCTACCCCGTGTTGGAACGGGTGCTGGGCACTGACCTTTGTTCCCCGGCGGAGATTGCAGCCGCGATTGCCGCCACTGCCGAAGGCTATTCCTTCCCGACAAATCTGGATCGCGACCCGCCGGTCAACGGATTGGCCCCGGAAACTCAGGCCGCGTTTATGGTGCGCGCCCTCAAGGACGGGATCAGCGCCGAGGATTTCAACGCCCGTCTGGATCACATGGCCGCTGTCCGGGGCGCCTGACGGCCGGACAACAGATCAGGGCTGGCCTGAGGTTTTGCTGGGGCCAGCCTGCGTGCGGCTGACCCAGTTGCGCAGGCGTTTCGCACGTCGGCGCAGCACGGCCCACATATCACGGAAGGGGCGCAGGTAGATATCTGTCAGCTGAGAGGCGCTGGCCTCTTTTGCGTCCAGCCCAAAGCGCAGATCGCGGCCCTTTTCTGACAGGTGAAGCGAGCCAAACAGCCAGTCCCAGACCGCCAGTGCCACGCCAAAGTTCTTGTCATAATGTTCCACCGCGGTGGAGTGGTGCAGCTGATGCTGCGCCGGGGAAATCAGGATCCGCTCCAGCCAGGGCCAGTAGTGAATATCGATATGCGAATGGCGCAGGTTGGATCCGGTGACATGGAACACGAAGACCAATGCGTTGACGCCAACCACGGTGACCAGATCCACCGTGCCGCCGAAGAAAAACAGGAAGACCGGGATCAGGCTGCCCTGCACAAAGACGCTGCGCAGCCCGTAAAGCACGCCCTCCAGCGGATGCACGCGGTAGACGGTGATCGGGGTCAGGGTCTCGGCCGAGTGGTGCACCTTGTGGATCGCCCAGAGCAGCGGCCAACGGTGCATCCAGCGGTGCAGCAGGAATTTGGTGAAATCGTCAAAGACAAACATTGAAATGGTGAACAGCGTCACCACAACGGGTTTTGGGGTCTCGGCAAACTGGCCTTTGCTGATCCAGTCCACCCCATGCAGAAAGAAGAAGATCGCGGTGGCGATGGTCATCTGGGTGATCAGCAGCGGTGAAATGAACAGGGTGAAGACCCGGTTGATCACAAAGATCTTGTAGTCCGCCTTGGCCGAGGAGGAGAAGAACACCCCCCGGTCAAACAGTTTCCGCAGGCTGTCCCGCAAGCCGGTGCGTTTGATCGCCACCAACCAGAGGCCTGCGATCAAAAGGGACAGGAACAGATAACCGAAGAAGATACGTTTCTTCGGATCCCACAAATCGCCAAAGATATCCGTGAACAGGTCCATGGTGCCCCCAAGGTCAAAAGGGCGGCCCTGATCAGGCCGCCCCGGTGTCTCACTTAACCTGACAAAGCAGGCTGCATTTGGCCAGAGCCAGCCTTAGTCAGTCTCAGCGCTTGCTTCGGCTTCCAGCTTGCCTGCCAGACCTTCCAGCTCAGCCAGCTGATCGTTTGCCAGCGACTTCAGGCCGAATTTGGCTTTCAGCAGCTCCTGGGTTTTCAGCATGTTCAGCTGGTAGTCGTTCCAGGTCATGCGACGGTCACGAACGAAGTTGCCGGCTGCGTCAACGCCGGTGACATAGCTGTTGTCCAGGGTTACCGGACCAAAGCCGACCAGTTTGTTCAGCTCAACCGCGGTTGCGCCCAGGTTGTTGCGGCCCGACTGCAGCGCCATGACGAAGCCTTTCAGCTCACCCCAGTGCTTGACGTAGGCGCGGTAGACTTTGGCTTTGTCGTCACCTTCGGTTTCGCCCAGTTTGGTGATGTCCTTGTAGACCGAACCGGCATATTTGAACGCGGCTTCGGCCAGAACCTGTTCCCAGTTCTGTTCGATGATCGTAGCCTGTGCTTTCAGGGCGGCACGGGCCTCGTCGCTCAGCGCTTCGCCTTTGGCATCAGCGATGATCTGACGGCCGTCGATGAAGGCCTGCATGATGGTGTGCATGTAGGTGGTCGACTTGGTACCGCCTTTGTCTGCACCTGCGGCGTAGTAAGCCGGGCCAAAGACATATTCGGTTTTCAGGTCAACCATGCCGTCGCCGTTAGCGTCCGCTGCGGCCAGGTCTTTGCCTTTGGCAATGTTGTAGGCCTGTGCCGGGGTCAGGCTCATCAGGTGTGCCGGGGCGCCCCAGTAGCCAAAGCCTTCGTCCCAGCTGTGCTCTTTACCGGTGTAGTAAGCACCCTCTTTGTAAGGCTTGTTGTTCGGTTTGTTGTCCGCCGCCAGTTTTTCGTCGAGGTAGTTGTCGACCGACTGGTTGTACATCATGGCGCCCATGGTGAACTTTGAAATCAGCTGGGCGTAATCATAGCCGTTGTCCGCATCGTAGCCGTTTTCGGACTGGGCCGCTTTGGCGATCATGTGCAGAACTGCGTCTTTGCCGGTGCCGTTGCCGGGCCAGGCAGGCATCGCGCCGCCGTAGAATTTGCCCGAGATGTTTTTGCCCGATGAGATGGCGTTCACGGTGCTCTGCTTGATCGGGAAGCCGTCTTTGGAGGCCGGGGCCAGAATGTCGAGGTCACCTTCGGAGCCGTTGAAGTAGGACAGCAGCAGGGCCTCAACTTCGGCCGCGTTGGCGCCACCATTGCCAAGGGCAGCCGCTTTTTTCAGGCTGTCATGCAGCGCGTGGCGGGCGATCTGACCCGAGTAGGAGACCGAATCAGTTTTGTCGCCGGCATAGCCCTGCAGAGTGACAGGGAAGGGGCCGTAGGTGTCAGCTGCCAGAGCGCCGGAGGCGGTCATAGCGATCAATGCCAATGCGGTGGAGTGGAGTTTAAGTGCGCGCATTTCTGCTTCCTCTAATGGTCCGGGCGGGTGCCGGGAAAGAATGTTGAGGCTTTTAATCAGAAATATCTATGTTAAGTCAACAATAAGAGTCAGGTTTAGGATTTTTCGCGGGCATCTGACCGGGCCACGAACGCGTGTTGAACGCATTGGGTGTGAAAACTTGCGAGACTTCAGTCGCTTTCGTGCTGTCGTGACCGAATTGCAAAACCCGCTGCGAAATGCTCTCTGACGTTGACATGAATAATTATTCACTTTATCGGATCCCCATCCCACGGGACCCAGCCAGGACTGCGCTCGCAGACAAGCCCTTTCCCTAAAACCGAATTCAAGTGACGTTTCCTTTGCGGGAAGCGTTGAGTGCTCTGCATCGCATTGGAGGTCGAAGTGACTCACCTGCGCATCCTATCCATGTCAGCTGTGCTGATGTCTTCCACTTTCCTCGCCCCGGGCCATTTGGCGGCCCAAGAGGCTGAGGATGACGTGATCCACCTAGGCGAGATTGTTCTGCGCGCCATCAATGATGGCGGTGCCGGCACCAGCCCATCGCAGGCGGCCAATACCGCAGGGTCGCGTGTGCCGGTTGATCCCGAAGATCTGCCGCGTGCCGTCACCGTGCTGCCGCGTGAGCTGTTCGAAGCGCAGGGTGCGCGCACGATGGAAGAAACCGTCGCCTACAGCCCCGGCATCGTGACCGAGACCTACGGTCAGGATAACCGCTATGACGAATATGTTCTGCGTGGCTTTGAGGCACAGATCGGTGGCGCCTATCGCGATGGCATGCCGCTGCGGACTGTGGACTGGGCCTCCTGGCGGACCGAGCCCTTTGGTCTGGAAAGCGTTAACATTCTGCGCGGCCCAACCTCGGACCTATACGGCACCAACCAGCCCGGCGGTCTGACCAACGGCGTCAGTAAGCGGCCTGAGTTTAGCTTTGGCGGTGAAGTGCGCACCACCTTCACCAGTGAAAACGGCAAAGAGATCGGTATCGATGTGACCGGCCCGCTGTCTGACACCGTGGCCTATCGCTTCATCGGTTTGGTGAACGAGTCGGGCACCAACTATGCCGCCGTCGACACCGGCCGCGTTTATATTGCGCCCTCGCTGACCTTTGCCCCGTCGGACGCAACCAGCTTCACAGTTTATGGTCAGTATCAGGAGGATAACGTCGGGGATACCTATGTGCCCGTTCCGGCCTATGGCAGCTACTATGACAACCCAGCTGCAACCTTCGGCCCCGGCACCTACACAGGTAATCCCGATTACAACACCATTGAGACCACGCAGAACTATCTGGGTTATGAGCTGAATCACGAGTTTGCGCCCGGCCTGACCCTGATGAGCCGCGCCCGTGTGTCGAAAAACGACTGGGTCAACAAAACCGAGTTTCCGGCGGCCTTTGTGAACCTGGCAACCGTCAATGGCCTGGCCTTCAACCCAACCGCCATTGATACCGCGCTGATGAGCGTCTTTGACGTGGACCAGCAGCTGGATCAGACCAGCGCAGACAACGCCCTGCTGTGGGAGTTTGACACCGGTTCCGCTGTTGGCACGCTGGCCTTCGGTGTGGACTACTACAAAGTGGACAGCGACACTGACTTCTCCTACGGCTACCGCGGTGCCCGCGATGTGGCCACCGGGGCGCTGATCGACTCCAGCCTGCCAATCAACGCGGGTCTGGCCTTCCTGGAATTCATGGCGCCGACGCAGCTGGACTCGACCCGGGCGATCCAATTGGATCAGCTGGGCTTCTACGTGAACGGCCATGCGGATCTGGGCGATCGGTTTGTCCTGTCCGGCGGTCTGCGTCATGACAAGGTGTCCTACGCCGCACAGGGCGTGATGGAAGTGCCGGGCGCGACCATCCCGTTTGATCACGAAACCAAGGCAAACCACACCTCGGGCAATGTCTCGCTCGGCTACCGGGTGACCCCCGACATGCTGGCCTATGGCTCCGTCTCGCGCAGCTTCAACCTGCCGCCTAGTGGTCTGAACAGCGCCTTCGAAGCGCTGGATGTGGAAACCTCCACCGCCTTTGAACTGGGTCTGAAATTCACCTCGGCCGATCAGCGCACCAGCTTTGGTGTGGCCGCCTATAACATCACCAAACAAGATGTGGCCTTTGATGACCCCAACAGCGCCCACCCGCTGATCTACACCCAGGTTGGTGAGGTCCGCTCACGTGGGGTGGAGTTCGAAGCAACCCACGACTTTGACAATGGCCTCAGCCTGTTTGGTAGCTTCAATGTTGTGGATGCCAAGATCACCGAAGATGCGCTTTATGGCGGCAACCAGACAGCCCGCGCCCCGCGCTTCTCGGCTGCGCTGTTTGCCCAGTATGAGGTGCCTCAGATCGATGGTCTGGCCGTCAGCTTTGGCGCGCGTCACACCGGCAAACGCTACTCGGACGTGGCAAACACCATCGAGCTGGACGCGGTCACCCTCTATGATGCGTCGATCAGCTATGAGCTGAACGACTGGCAGATGCTGCTGGCGGCCCGGAACCTGACCGACGAACAGTTCATCGGCTACTGTGGCGGCAACTTCCTGCCCCTGGGCAATGGTCTGGACGCCACGGCTGGCTCCTGCGTCTATGGCGCCGGTCGGGAAGTGTCGCTGACCCTGCGTCGCAGCTTCTAAGCCGGAGATCCGTGATGCGCTGGCTCTGGTTTATGGCCATCTTCGCGCTGGTTTCGCCCGCTGGGGCGGAGCCGCGCGAGATCGAACACCGCTACGGGACAACACATGTAGACGGCACGCCAACGCGTGTCGTCTCGTTGTCCTTTATCGGTCATGATTTCCTGCTGTCGCTTGGGGTGAAACCCATCGCGCTGCGCTATTGGTACGGCAATCACCCCTATGGTGTCTGGCCCTGGGCACAGGAGGCGCTGGGCGATGCCGCGCCGCAGGTGATTTACGGTGAGATCAATATTGAGCAGATCGCGCTGATGCAGCCTGATCTGATTGTCGGGCAATGGTCCGGCATGACGGAAACCGATTACCGGTTCCTGTCACAGATCGCCCCGACCCTGCCGCCCGCCAAGGGTGAGGGGGATTATTCCTCCTCCTGGCAGACCATGACCCAGCAGCTGGGGCTGGCGCTGAACCGGATGGATCAGGCCGAGGCGATCATCACCCGGCTGGAGGATCGCTTTGCCGAGGTGCGCGCCGCACATCCCGAATGGCAGGGTAAATCTTCTGCCGTTGTCTGGCCGGCGCGGATCAGCGCATACACCAGCAAAGACATCCGTAGCCGCTTCCTGACCGACTTTGGCTTTGCTGCGCAGAGCCAGATTGACGAACAGGTCGGCGCCAATGCCTTTCTGGTCAACGTGCCCCAGGAAGATCTGACGCCGATTGACGTGGATCTGCTGATGTGGACCGAAACCGCCAATCTGCCACAGGCCCTTGACGGGATTGCCCTCCGCAAAACCATGCGGGCCTACCGCGAAGGGCGTGAGATCTACGCCGACCCTGATCTGACGTCAGCCCTGGCGCATTCAAGCCCGCTGTCGCTGGATTATGCAATTGAACATATGATCCCGCTTGTCGCTGCAGCGATGGACGGGGATCCGAAAACACAAGTGGTCACCATGGCCGCAGAAGGTGTGGCGCCCTGATATGACACGTTTGATAGATAACCGCTGGGGCCTCTGTGCCCTCGTGCTCTTGGTGGCCGTGGCGCTGGCGCTCCTGTCGTTGGGGCTTGGCCAGCGCAGCATCGAACTGGCCGACCTGCTGGGGGCGGTCACAGCCTATGATGCGCAGAACCCTGATCACATCACCATCTGGCATCTGCGTTTGCCGCGGGCACTGGCCGCGCTGCTGGGCGGCGGGGCGCTGGGACTGGCGGGGGCGTTGATGCAGGCGCTCAGCCGCAACCCGCTGGCCGATCCCGGCCTGTTGGGTGTCAATGGCGGCGCCGCCCTTGGGGTGGTGATCGCCATCTGGGGCCTGGGTCTGGCGGCGCAGTCAATGCTGGTGGTGCCAGCGCTGTTGGGCGCTGCCATTGCCGCGGCGATGGTGCTGCTGCTGGGCGGTGGCGCTGGACGCAACGGGCCGGATCCGACCCGTTTGGTGCTGGCGGGCGCTGCCGTGGGCGCTCTGTTTCTGTCGCTGACCTGGTCCATCCTGATCCTCAGCCGTGAGAGCCTTGATATCTTCCGTTTCTGGGTGCTGGGTGGCTTCACCGGCATCACCCTTACCGATCTGATGGCACTGCTGCCGCTTTATGCAATTGCCTTCCCGGCCGGGGCGGTCGCCGCCATGTTGCTGGCGCCCTTGGCTTTGGGCGATGACACGGCGCGGGCCCTTGGGGTGCGTGTTGGGCTGGCCCGCGCAGTGGCCTTTGCCGCTATTGTGTTGCTCTGTGGCACAACGGTTTCGATGGCGGGGCCGATTGCCTTTATTGGCCTTCTGGTGCCGCATCTGGTGCGACCTGTGGTCGGGGCGGATCTGCGTCTGCAGGCGCTTGGCTGCGTGATCACCGGCGGGGCGCTGGCCCTGATCGCAGACACGCTGGGGCGCATCATTCTGCCCGGGCAAGAGATTGAGGCAGGCGCCATGATGGCCCTGATCGGTGGCCCGACCCTGATCCTATTGGTCCGCCGCGCGCGGGAGGTGACGCTATGAGCGCTTTGGTTCTGCGGCTGCCGGCCGCGTCTTTCCGGCTGCCAAAACGGCTGATCTTTGTGAACCTTCTGCTGGGGCTTGTGCTGATCGCTCTGGCAGCGCGGGCACTGCTGGGCGGGGCCTACCCGCTGGCGCTGAGCCAGGTCATGACAGCACTCAGCGGTGAGGGCAGCGCCATTCAGCAACTGATCGTGGTCGAATACCGGCTGCCCCGACTGCTGACCGCCATCGGTGTTGGTCTGGCCTTTGGGCTGGCTGGGGAGATGATCCAAACCCTGCTGCGCAATCCTTTGGCCTCGCCTGACATCATCGGGTTTTCGGCCGGGGCCGGGGCCGGGGCGATCTTTGCCGTGGTCTTCCTTGGCGGCACCGCGATGATCCTGACCGGCGCGTTGGTCGGTGGCGCGTTGGCGGCGGCCGCGGTGGTGGCGCTGGCCTGGCGGCGTGGCATTGCGCCGGGGCAGGTGGTTCTGATCGGCATCGGTGTCACTCTGACATTGGGGGTGGTCAGCGATTTGTTGATGACCCGTCTTGATGCCACCTCGGCGGCGGCGCTGATGAAATGGCTGGTCGGCTCATTGCACAATCGCAGCTATGGAGAGGTGCAGATCATCTGGCTGGGGCTGGCTGTTCTGTTGCCGCTGGTGCTGTGGCACCAGTTCGCCCTTGGCCGCAGCGCCATGCCCGAAGATGTGTCTCACAGCCTTGGGATGGCGCTGAACCGCAGCCGGATGACCACGCTGGCCCTCTCGGTTGCTTTGGTTGGACTGGCGGTCGCCGCTGCCGGGCCATTGCCCTTTGTGGCCTTTGTCTCTGGTCCAATTGCCCATGGTCTGAACCGTGCGCCGCGCCCCACCGTTCTGACGGCGGGGCTGATCGGGGCCATCATCACATTGCTGGCCGATGCGGTCAGCCAAAGCCTGCCCGGTGGCCTGAGCCTGCCGGCCGGCGTCTTCACTGCCCTGATCGGCGCGCCAGTGCTGATCTGGGTTCTTTTCCTCCAAGCAAGAAAGCAGCGTTAACCATGGCCCCTCTTGCCGCTGAAAACCTCTCCCTCAGCTATGGGTCAACGCCCATTCTGCAGGATATCTCTCTGGCTTTGCCCGAAGGGCAGATCACCGCGATTGTTGGGCCGAACGCCTGTGGGAAATCTTCGCTGCTGCGCTGTCTGGCGCGGCTGCAGGATCCTAGCGCCGGTGTTGTGCTGCTGAACGGCACGGCCATTCGCAAACAGAAAACCCGCGATGTGGCACGGCAATTGGCGGTGCTGCCGCAATCCACCATTGCCCCAGCAGGCATGAAGGTCATCGATCTGGTGCTGCGCGGACGCACCCCGCATCAATCCCCCTTGCAGCAATATAGCGCCAAAGATCACCAGCGCGTTGCCGAAGCGCTGGATCACGTCGGGCTGGCCCATCGTCAGGAGGCTTATCTGGAGGATCTGTCAGGCGGGCAGCTGCAGCGGGCCTGGATTGCGATGGTTCTGGCGCAGGACACCAAAATCCTGTTGCTGGATGAGCCGACAACCTTCCTGGATATGCCGCATCAGTTGGAAATCATGCAGCTGGTGCGCGATCTGCACGCGGCACGCGGGCTGACGGTGGCCATGGTTCTGCATGACATCAACCTGGCCGCGCGGTTCTGCGACCAGATCGTGGCGATCAAAGACCGGGCGGTGCTGTGTCAGGGCAGCCCGACCGAAGTGATCACCGAAGACAATATTGAGGCCATCTATGGACTGGGCTGTTCGGTCATTGCCGATCCCCATCATGGACACCCGCATATCATTCTGAAATAGAAGAGAGGTTGCTAGACATGCAGGAACATCTCATGACCAACGCCGTTGCGGTTCATTCTGACATCGCCGAATTGGGCTTTGGCCCGATGCAACAGATGATGTTGCATGAGGCACAGGAACACGGGCTGCCGGTGATGGAGCAGGAAGACGGCCACCTGATGATCGGCTCGGCTTTTGGGGCCTTTGGCATCACCGCCCGTGAACCGGGGATCCGCCTGCATGTGCGGGCGCAGTCCGAAGATAACCTCTCGGTTCTGCGGGACAGCCTGCTGGAGCATCTGGAACATTTCCTGCCCCATATTATGGCCGATCTGCGCTGGTCTGATGCGCCGGTTGCAGGCAGCCTGCCGGTGAACTTCCAATTCGCTGAGGTTCTGGCGGTTGCGGATCTGGGCGTGGATTTCTACCGGGTGCAGTTGAAACTGGCGCGTTTTGCGACCTTCAAGGATGAGTCCATTCATTTCCGTCTGGTTCTGCCCGATCCCAAGGTGGCAGATCCCGAATGGCCCAGCCTGAAAGAAAACGGCTCCATCGCTTGGCCCAAGGGCGAAAAAGAGCTGCATCGCCCGGTCTACACCGCCCGCACGATGGATCATGACACGGGCGTTTTGACCGTGGACATCTATCGGCACGATGGCGGGCGCGCCAGTGGCTGGGCGGCTGCCGCCAAACCTGGGCATCAGGTGGCGATGATCGGCCCCGGTGGCAGCGGGATCCTGGCCAGACCTCAGGTCACGCTCTGCGGTGATGAAACCGCTTATCCGGCGCTGGCCCGTATCGTCGAAAGCCTGCCTGAGGGCGCGCAGGGCAAGGTCATTTTGGCCAATGCCTCAGGCGCGCGGGACTATCCGTTCCCCATGCGGGATGGGCTGGAGGTATCGTGGTGCGATGCCGCCACCGGGTCCCTTGCCGCGGCGGCGCAAGAGGCGCAGACTGCACAGCCCGAGGCGTTCCTGTGGTTCGCCTCAGAGGCGGCGGAAGTGGCCGAAATGCGCAAACATATCAAAGCGGCGGGCTGGTCGAAGGAGTCATTTTACGCTGCGGCTTACTGGGTGAAATGATATGCGGGCCTGCGGGCCCTGACACCCAGCCAAGTTCGTTACCAGTTTCCCAGCAATCAGAGCCAGACACATGCCGAAAACCAAAGCCAGCCCCGAGGCACAGCTGACGCGCCGCAAAGAAGCGCAGCAGGAACGCTCGCGCCAGAAGGTCGAGTTGATCCTGTCGGTGACGCGTGACCTGCTGTCAGAAGGGCCAGCGCATAAGGTGACGACCATCGGGATTGCGGAACGTGCAGGCATCAGCATCGGCTCGCTCTATCGGTTTTTCCCCAACAAGGAATCGATTTTTTATGAGCTGTTCCGCCGCTGGCTGGAGGACACGCTGCATGTTCTGGATGAGGTGCAGGCCGGGCTGACCGACGAACACAGCGCAGACCACTGCGTGGATGCCTTTCTGCAGGCCCTGACCGAGCCGAAGCTCAACTCGATCCAGAACTGGAAACTGCGTCTGGCGATGGGGACATCGCCTGAACTGGTGGCGCTGGAGGAACAGCATCTGCGCGATGTGATGATCCGCATCCAGACGCTGCAACGCCGCTTCGGCGCGCCGCCCCCCAGCGAGCTGGAGCTAGAACTGATGCTCTTGCAAAATGAGGTGAGCCTGCGGTGCCTCTATTCGCTGTCGGCGATGCAGCACTCGCCCAACCGTGACAAGCTCTATGACCTCTGCCGCAAGCTGTTGCTGCTGATCTACGACTACCCCAGCTGGGACGCCCTCGGCACGACCTTAGTACCGCCGGCTGAGGCCTAGGACAGCACGGCCGCCAGAGCCTCGCTAAGGCCTCGCTGGCGTGTCTATTGTCAGATCGCCGCCAATTGATAATCCGGCCGGATTTCGCATTGCTCCAGCACCTGTTCCACGTCTTGGCCGGTCAGAAACCCATAGGGGGTCAGCAGCACCGATTTCAGCCCTGCGGCATTACCGCCGAGGATGTCGGTGTGGGGGCTGTCGCCGACCATGAAGACGCGGTTGCGTGGGATCTCAGGAGGTAGCGTGGCAAGCGCCATGTCAAAGGCATTGTCAAACGGCTTGCCAAAGAAGGCGGGGGCGATTGACAGGCTGTCAGCGATGTCATGGGCGAAAAAACCGGGCTCCACGCTGAAGCCGGTTTCGCGCGGTGCCACAAGGTCGGGGTTGCCGACCCAGAAGGGTCGCGGTGCCTTGGCGAGGGATCTGGTCAAAATCTCCTGATGTTCTGGGCTCCAGCCTTTGCTGCCGAGGAACAGAAACCCCTCCACCGCGTCATAGTCTGCCGGATCGGTGGTCAGCAGGCGATGATCCAGGTCTGTCAGGTCATCTGTGTCAGAGCCTTCGGGCAGGATTACGCCCCAGTGTCGGGCAGGGGCCTTGGTTGCGGCGGCGATCAGCACCTGACGGCTGGACACCACCTCCTCAAGGGTGAAATCAAATCCCAGCCGGTGGTATTTTGCCAGCAGATCCTCCACCGGCACGCTGGCGGCATTGGTCAGCACCCGCAGTTCTTTGCCCAAGGACCGCAGTTCGGCCAGCCGTTCTGGCGCGCCGGGCACCGGTGCTTCGCCAATGTTGAGCACGCCAAAGGCATCCAGAAGCAGCGCATCAAAATGATCCGCGATCTCTGCCAGATTGGCCGCGCGATGGGTGACCCGAGGCGTTCCCGCCTCGGGCAATCTGTGTCTGACCGCCTCATACCTGGCAAACGCCGTGTGGTAATCGGTGGTCCTGAACCCTGCTGGCATCAGATGATGGCCCCGCGCACCTTGGCCGAGACCCATTCGCTGATCACAACAGCAAAGAGGATCACGATCAGGATCAGGCTGACCTGCGGCCAGGCCAGTACGTTCAGCGATGCCGAAAGCTGCAGGCCAATGCCGCCTGCGCCCACTAGGCCCAGCACGGTGGATTCGCGAATGTTGATGTCCCAGCGGAAGACAGCAATGCCTGCAAAGGCCGGCAGGATCTGCGGCACGATGCCATAGACCATCACCTGCCAGCGCGAGGCACCGGTGGCGGTGATCGCTTCGACCTGCACTTCGTTGATCTCTTCGATCGCCTCATAGAGCAGCTTGGCACAGAACCCGATGGAGCGGATGGCGATGGCCACCACACCGGCAAAGACGCCGGGGCCGATGATGGCGATCAGCAACAGCGCCCAGATCAGCGAGTTGATCGAGCGGGTTGAGACGATGATCAAAAGCGCGATGGGGCGCACGAACACGGTTGAGGGTGTGGTGTTGCGCGCCGCCATAAACGCGGTTGGCACCGCCAGAAACAGCGCGATGATCGTGCCGAGGGTGGCGATGTTCAACGTGTCCCAGATCGGGCGGCCAAGCTGGGCGAAGTATTCCCACTTGGGCGGCGTGGCCCGGTCCCAGATGTCGCCTGCAATGCGCGGCGCATCGGTGACGAAGAACCAGGTGGTTGCGGCGCTGATCTGCTGCCAGCAGTAGACAAAGACCGCAACACCCAAGAGCCAGCCAAACCAGCGTGTCAGGCTTTCAGAGCGGGTACGGCGTTGCCAGACCCGGGTTCCGTTCTGTTCATGATACGGCATTATTGAACCCTCGCCCTGATGATGCCCGAGAGGTATTCCAGCGCCATGACGATCCCGATGATGATGATCAATATGGCGGCGGCGGTGTCATATTCGTAGCGGTCAAAGGCGGTGTTTAACGTCGCCCCGATGCCACCGGCCCCCACCAGCCCCAGAATGGCGCTTTCTCGGAAGTTGATGTCGATGCGATACATCGACAGGCCAATCAGGCGCGGCATGACCTGCGGCTGGACCCCGTAGTTGATCCATTGCATCCAACGCGCACCCGAGGCTTTGATCGCCTCTGCCTGCACGCGGTCCATGCTCTCAATATCTTCGGCCAGCAGTTTCGACAGGAAGCCGATGGTGGCAAAGCTGAGGGTCAGGAAACCAGCCAGCGGTCCAAAGCCGAAGATCGCCACCAAAAGGATCGCGACGATAATCTCCTGCAGGGCGCGGCTGACGGCCACGATGCCACGGCAGATCAGATAGACTGGCATCGGGGCAATGTTGCGCGCAGCGCCCAGCCCGATGGGTATTGAGATGGCGATGCCCACGACCGAGGCCGCAACGGTCATCACGATGCTTTCCACCATCCCGTCCCAGATATCACCGGCGCGGCTGGTGAAATCGGGGCTGGTGAAGGCCAGGATAAAGGCGGCGCCACGGTCAAGCCCTTCGTAGACCCGGGTCCAGTTGACTTCAATCGTCATGAAGGAGGCGATGAGATAGGCCGCAAAACCGATCATCAGCATCCAGCGCAGCCAAGCCCGTTTGACCAGCGGCGGACGCTGCCATTTCTGCCCGATCAGGGCATTTAGCTCAGGGGACATGGCGCTGCTCATGCGGCCGCCCCTTCATCTTCGTCCTCATCCTCGACCTTTTCGATGGTCGCTTCCCAGTCTTCTTCGCCGTAGATCGTGGTCAGCACATCCGGGGTCAGTTCCTGCGGCGTGCCATCAAATTCAATCGCGCCAAAGCGCAGGCCGACGACGCGGCTGACAAACATCTGCGCCAGGGCCACATCGTGGATGTTGATGATCGCGGCCAGGCCACGTTCTGCACAGAGCTCACAAATCAGACGCATGATCTGACGGCTGGTTTTCGGATCAAGCGATGCGGTCGGTTCATCCACCAGCAACAGCTTCGGATCCTGAATAAGGGCGCGGCAGATGCCGACCCGCTGACGTTGCCCGCCTGACAGTTCATCAGCCCGTTTGTCGGCCATCGCCAACAGACCCACGCGGTCCAGCAGGCGGTAAGCCTCATCCACATCCTTCTGCGGGTATTTGCGCAGGAAGCTGCGCCAGAAGCCGACATAGCCCAAACGGCCGGACAGAACGTTTTCCATCACGGTCAGACGCTCCACCAGCGCGTATTCCTGAAAGATCATCCCCATCTGACGCCGGGCCTGACGCAACCCACCAGAGGAGAGTTTGGTCAGATCGGTATCGTCCAGCCACACCTCACCGCTGGTGGGTTCTACCAGACGGTTGATGCAGCGGATCATGGTGGATTTACCAGCCCCCGAAGGGCCGATGAGGGCCAGCACCTGGCCATCGGGAATTTCCAGGTCGATGGATTTCAGCGCCTGGTCCCCGGTTTTATATGTCTTGAGTAGTTTCTTGAGCCTGAGCATGACCGCCTCATTTATTGCAGACGGCGGGGCCACAGAGACCCCGCCGCGATTTCGTCATCAAAGCTTACTTACACGCGTAGCTGACGTCGTTGGCGCTGTCGATTTTGCGGATCACATCCCAATGTTCCTGATAGGTGATCGGGATGAACTGCGCTTCGCCGTTTTTGCCAAACTCTTCTTCCAGGCTGGAGCCTTCCCAGTTGAAGCTGAAGAAAGCGTCCTGAATGTTGGCCTGCAGCTCAGGCGTCAGGTTGTAAGCGACACCATAACCGGTGGTCGGGAAGGTCTGCGATTTGTAGAGCGAGACCAGCTGGTCCTCTTTCACGACATCCCGCGAAATCATCCGCGCCAGAACCGAGTTGGCGATCGATGCGGCCTGATAGTCCTTGTTGGCCACACCCAGGATCGAGTTGTCATGCTTGCCCGAATAGACCGGTTCAAAATCCCGCTCTGGGATCATGTCGTAGTCGGCTTTCAGGATCGCCGATGGTGCTTTGAAGCCCGAGTTTGAGGTCGGCGAGGTGAAGGCCAGCTGTTTGCCTTTGATGTCCTCAACCGCTTCGATGCCCGAACCGGGGTAGGTCAGGATTTCCATCTCATAGCCAAACGACCCATCGGCGCCTGCCATGATGGTGAAGGGGCGGAAGCCCGCGCAGTTCACCGCCAGCGGGTTGGAGCCGGTGTTGAAGCCAGCAATATGCAGACGACCCGAACGCATCGCTTCGATTTGGGCAGCGTTGGACTGTACCGGGAAGAAGACAACTTTTTTGCCGGTCTTCTCTTCCAGATAGCTCAGGAAATCGGCCCAGGCCTCTTTGTAGACCGCGGGATCTTCTACCGGGGTGTAGGCAAAGACCAGCGTGGACGGATCCATCTGCTTGCTGGCGTCGGTGGGGATGTCTGCGATCAGATCGCCGTCGGCGTCGCAATACATCGCGTCCAGCGTGCCACGCTCACATTCGGCCTGTGCAGCGCCGGCAACCAGTGAGGTCGCGGCGGCCAGAATGGCCATGTAGGATGTTCTCAGTTTCATGTTATTTCCTCCCGTTGGTGTTTTAAGCACTTGATGTTGCGACCAGAACCTCGACGTTTGCCGCGTCCAAATCTGCGGCAAGCGCCCCTCCTGGGGGCTGGTCAACAATCAGGGTCTCCAATCTGTCCAGCGCGCCAACTTGGCGAAATCCGGGCAGGTCGAATTTTTGTGAATCAATAAGCAGATGCGCTTTCTTGGCGCGGCGGATCATCGTGGTTTTCACTGCGGCAAATCCGGGCACGGATTCCTGAATACCATCCGCATTTAGCGCCGAGGCGCCGATGAAACAGGCATCAACCTGAAACCCGTTCAGATAGTCCACCGTGTCCACGCCGGTTGTCGCCGCTTCAGACGGCATAAAACGGCCGGGGCATTGGAACACATCGATGCCCTTGCTGGTGCCCAAGACCAATGCAATCTCAAGCGAGTTGGTGACCACGGTGCAGCGGGTGCCGGAATGGGCCAGAAACCGCGCCATCTGGAAGGTGGTTGAGCCTGAATCGATCATGATCCGCTGCCCGTCCTCAACCAAGCTGGCCGCCGTGCGACCGATGGTTTCGCGTTCAGAAATCCGGGCTTTGCTGCGTTCGCCGAAACCGGGCTGTTGGCCAAAACTGGGGGCCGAGGCCCCGCCATGTTCCCGCGCCAGCCGGCCGTCGCGATCCAACTCATCCATGTCGCGGCGAATGGTTTCTGACGAGACCGCAAAGCGCCGCGCCATATCTGAAATCCGTACATGTGGACGCAGCTTCAACTCCTGCAGGATTTGCTCCTGCCGGTCGGATTTTCGCAGCCTTTGGCGCTGCTCCATCTCAGTTGTCTCTGGTCCCACCATGTGACGCATCCACCGGAAAAATGTGTGTTCCCACAAAAGTGTGTGGGATTCGGCAATTCATGCAACAATTTTGTTGGCAAATCCCACATTTTTGCGCGGATCTCCGTAGACCTACGGTATCCTGCAACGCCCTCAATGGGCTGCGATCCGGACACGGGCGTTGCGCGGCTAGTCCAGCTCCTGCACGCCCCCGCCGGACACCGTCAGCACCTGCCCGCTGACCCAAGATGCCGCTGGGGAGCAGAGAAACAGCGCGGCCTTGGCGATATCTTCTGGTTCCCCCAAACGGCGGATGGGCGTGTTGCGCAGCATCCGTTCTTCAATCTCCGGCGTCAGGACCGAGGCCAGCGCCGCCGTGCGGATCGCCCCGGGCGCAATTGCATTGACCCGGATCCCCTGCGGCCCCAGATCAAAGGCCACATTGCGGGTCAGATGGCTGACCGCCGCCTTGGACGAGCCGTAGGACGCCATGCGCTGGTTTTTGTTTTCCGCCGACATCGAGGAAATGTTTAACACCGCGCCTTCACCGCTTTTGCCCAGATGCGGGGCGGCCAACTGCAGCATGCGGAAAGTTGAAAAGACGTTGATCTCATAGGCCCAGCGGAAGTCTTCCATCGGCATGTCAAAGGGTTTCGGCCCGCCGCCGCCCGCATTGTTGACCAGAATATCCAAGCCACCAAATTGGTTGACCGAGGCCTCGATGGTGCGGGCAACATCGGCTTCTTGTGTGACGTTACAGGCGATACCGATGGCTTTGCCCCCGGCTTCGGTGATGGCATTTGCCACCGCCTCAGCCGTCTCGGCCTTCAGGTCGCTGACCACAACGGCGGCTCCTGCGCTGGCAAAGACCTCGGCGATGCCGCGTCCAATGCCGGCGCCTGCGCCGGTCACCAGCGCCACCTTACCCTCCAGTCGGAATGAATTTTCGTCAAACATGTCGGTCCCCTCGGAATTGGATCAATCAATTAGGACTTTCACAGCAAACGGCGCGCGGCACGCTGCTGGTCTGGGGCAGGCGAAATAAGGAAATGCAAAGCATCAGGCCGGCCCTACCGGACCAACCTAATGCGTTTTTGTCAGCCGCCCATGATTGGGCAGCACATACGGCACATACGGCACATGGGGCCTGAGCCTAGGCCTCAGCCGCGCTCATGCGGCGTTCCAACCAGCGCACGCCGGCCGAAACGATCAGGATCAGCACCAGATATTCCAGCACCAGAATGGTGTAGATCTCCAGCGGACGGTATTCCGAGACCACCAGCTCATTGGCTTTGCGGGTCAGCTCCTGCATCCCGATGACGGAGACGAGCGAGGACATTTTCAGCATATAGACCAGCTGGTTGCCCAAGGCTGGCAGAATGCGGCGGATCGCCTGTGGCAGGATCACGTAGCGCATCGTGTCGCGGTAGCTGAGGGAAATGGACTGCGCCGCCTCATATTGGCCCTTGCCGATCGACTGAATACCGGCGCGAAAAATCTCAGCCTGAAAGGCGCTGTCAGACAGGGCCAGCGCCAAAACACCCGCCCAGAACACATTCAGGGTGATGCCGCTCAGCTGCGGCAGACCGTAGTAAACCCAGAGGATCAGCACCAGAATGGGCACCGCGCGCACAATCTCAACATAGGTGCGGTTAAAGGCACGCCAGCCGCGTTTGCCGGACAGGCCGGGCAGGGCCACCAGCAGGCCAAGCGTGATCGAAATCAGGATCGCCGTCAGCGACATGATGATGGTGTTATAGGCCCCACTCATCAGGAATTTCAGGTTGGTGAGGCCGTTTGGTGTGGTGGGGTCAACAACATACCAGCCCCAGTTGCCGGAACATCCAGACAACAGTATCAACAGGGGCGCGAGGATAAGAAAACGTTTCATCAGGGCGCCTCAGTGGTTCAGGATCTGTTCAAGGAAGGTGGCACAGCGCTGCGATTTGGGCGCGGTAAAGAACTGGTCCGGCGTGCCGGTTTCCACAATCTCGCCCTTGTCCATGAACACCATCTTATCGGCCACACGGCGGGCAAAACCCATTTCATGGGTCACCACAATCATCGTCATGCCGCTTTGTGCCAGTTCCACCATGACCTCCAGCACCTCGGCGATCATTTCTGGGTCCAGGGCTGAGGTCGGCTCATCAAACAGCAGAATGCGTGGTTCCATACAGAGCGAGCGCGCGATCGCCACGCGCTGTTGCTGCCCACCGGACAGATGGCGCGGGAACTTCGCGGCCTGATCGGGGATCTGCACTCGCTCCAGATAGGTCATCGCGCGGGCTTTGGCGTCTTCTTCGCTGAGGCCCAGCACACGGCGCGGGCCAAGGGTCAGGTTTTCCAGAACCGTCAGATGCGGGAACAGATTGAACTGTTGAAACACCATACCCACGCTGCCGCGGATCTTCTCCAGGCTGTCTTTGCTGTCACTCAGGGTCACGCCATCCACGATGATCTCACCGGCCTCATGGCTTTCCAGCCGATTGATACAGCGGATCAGGGTGGACTTGCCGGACCCCGAGGGCCCGCAGACCACAACCCGCTCCCCCTGCGCGACATCCAGTGAGACATCTTTCAACGCCTGAAAATCATCGAAGTGTTTCGACACGTTTCGCATCGAGATCACGGGTGGGGGGGCACTGCGTGCATCCGTCATATCTGTTCGTCTTCTTTTCTGTCACCGCACGGGTTTGTGATTTTTTCACAGAAGCTTACCCGTCGCACTTTCCAAGTCATTCTGGCAACCTAGCTATGATCGTCAGGTTGAAAAGGGAATGACATGAAGTTCTTCAAAATTGCTGCCGCCACTGCGGTATTGGCCTTCTCCGCGGTTCAAGCGACTGCTGAATCCGCGTTGAGTGATATTCTGAGCTCTGGTGTGCTGAAAGTTGGCACAACAGGCGACTGGAACCCTATGACAATGCGCAATGTCGCCACAAACTCTTATGAGGGGTATGACATTGATGTGATGACCGAACTGGCCGCCGATCTGGGGGTTGAGGTGGAATTTGTGCCGACCGATTGGAAAACCTTGGTCGCAGGCGTGACCTCGGGCCAGTACCACATCACCGGGTCGGCGTCGGTTTCGCCGTCGCGGGCCAAAACAGCCGGCTATTCGAACAGCTACTTCTCGCTGGCCACGGTGCCGCTGACGCTGAAGAAAAACGAAGGCCGTTTCAACGACTGGGAAGATTTGAACACCGCCGATGTGTCGGTCGCCGCGACGCTGGGCACCACCCAGGAGGCACAGGTTAAACAGTATTTCCCTGATGCCACCCACCGCATTGTTGAAGCGCCCGCGCGCGATTTCCAAGAGGTGCTGGCCGGCCGTGCCGATGCCAACATCACCTCAAACGTCGAAGCAAACAAACTTGTCGCCAAATACGATCAGCTGATGATCGTACCCGTCAGCGCCGGCCGCTCGCCGACGCCGATTGCGATGCTGCTGCCCCAGGACGATCAGGTCTGGATCAACTACGTCAACACCTGGATCGCACTGAAGCAGGAGCGCGGCTTCTTTGATGAGTTGGGCAAAAAGTGGCAGCTGCTGGCTGAGTAACTACTCTACTTTTTCAAAGGGCAGGGCCGCGCGTCGGGCCTGCCTTTTCCTTTGGTGAAATACATCCCATGTTGCAGATCTATTCTGACCCCGTATCGCTCTATTGTGCCAAGCTGCGCATCCTGTTGCGCCATAAGGCCATCGACTTCGAAGAACTGGCGCCTCCCGGAGGCTACGGGTCTGACGCCTATAAATCCATCGTCCCCTCCGGCAACCTGCCTGCGATGCTGCATGATGGGTTCCAACTGGCAGATTCTGAAGCGATTGCCGAATATCTGAATGAAGCCTTCGTCGATGTGCCCATGTTGCCGGTAAACCTGCAGCTGCGCGCGAAAGCCCGCGAAAAAAGCCGCTTCCATGACACCCGGCTGGAACCCTCGGTGCGGGCGTTTTTCCCGCAGGTGGCCTATGCGGGCCGTGATGCGGATCGGGTGACAGCGCTTGGTGAAGCGATGAGCCAGCACCTCTCCTCATTGGATCTGCTGTTGGACCACAGCCCGCTGGACACCTCTGAACTCTATCTGTGTGACTGCGGCTTTGCGGTAACCTTTGCCTGGATCCACGCCTTTGAGGCGGATTGCGGCCTGCAGGTGACATGGCCAGACCGGGTGCGCGCTTATGAGGAGCGCCTGCATGGCTTTGCTGCTGTGGCTGAGGAACTGGCGGCTTACAAACCGGCAATGGACGGCTACATGACCAAGGCCCACGCGCCCTAAGTCATTATAGCGCTTCGGAAAACCCATCCTGCGGGGTGGTCAGGCGCACGTGGCGCAAAAAGGCCCGGCCGACATGGGACAGCGGCCGGTCCTCACTGGAAAAGAACGTGGTGGTGAAATGGATCGGCGCGTTGAACCGGCGGTAAACGATCCTGTCATCAGGATAGAGCGCTGAGGGAAACGGGTTCAGAATAGACACCCCGGCGCCCGCCTTCACCATATCCGCAGCAAACTGCCAGGTGTCGGCCTCCATCACGGGCGGTTTGTACACCCCGGCCTGCGCCATGATGCGGTCAAAAGCCCCACGGGTGATGTTGTTCTGCGTCAGCGAGATCAGGTTTTCATCGCGCAGATCCGTTGGTTCAATCTGCTCCTTCGCGGCCAGCGGATGATCGGACGGCAGCGCGCAGACGGCGGGCGAGCGGCGGAACGGAATGGTCTTCAGGCCAGAACGGGTCATGTCCACACCAACCAGCGCCAGATCACAGCTGTGTTCCAGCACATAGCGCGGCATGTCGTCATTGGTCGCGACCAAGATACGCAGATTGTAATCCGGCTTGGCGCGCATGAAACTTGCGCAGATATCAACGAGATAGCGGTGGGTGTAGCTGGGCGGCGCAATCAGCGTCAGGGTTTCCCGCACCGGCTCAATCGGTCCATCGATCCGGGCCAGCGCATCAAACAGCGGATCCAGCCGCCGGTTCAGCTGCAGCGCTTCGGCGGTGGGCCGCAGGCGGCCGCCATCTCTCTCAAACAGAATGTAACCTGTGCGTGCCTCGAGGTTCGCAATTGAGCGGCTGACAGCGGGTTGCGACAGGCTCAAATGGGCCGCCGCAGCCGAGGCTGTGCCGGTCTCCATCAATGCACGAAACGCTTGGTATTCGGGCAGGCTGTGCCAGTTTTTACGCGCCATTGTTGGGGTCCTGCAGCTTTCCTGATTGATCTATAACTAAAAGTTATAGTTGGCCCGATTGCCTATTACATTACCTTGGGTATCATCGCGGCGACCAAGACCCAACCAAAAGATTTACAACCCTTGCCTGATCGTTCCCCTGCCACCGACCTGAAACAGCCGCTGATCTTTGATGGCCACAACGACCTTTTGCTGAAGGTCCAGCGCGCCGGCGGCCTGTCTGCCCTGTCTGATTACATGGAGGGCGGACCGGGGCATCTGGATCTGCCAAAGGCAAAGGCGGGCGGCTTTGGTGGCGGTTTCTTCGCGATCTACGTCCCTTCGGCCAGCAATGCCGATGTCGAGGATCTGGAAATGCGCGATCCCCCCTATGACCTGCCGCTTCCCGATGCGATTGGCTGGGAAGATGCGATGACCGTGGCGATGTCACAGTTTGCTGTCCTCCTGCGTCTGGAGGAACAGGGCGGTCTGAAAATCGCCCGCACCGCGCGTGAAATCCCCGAGATTATGGCCCAGGGCAAAGTGGCCGCCATCGCCCATATGGAAGGGGCCGAAGCGATCGACCCCGATTTTGAAACGTTGGAGGTGCTCTACGCCGCGGGCCTGCGCTCGCTTGGCCCGGTCTGGAGCCGCCCCACCATCTACGGGCACGGCGTGCCGTTTCGCTTCCCATCGGATGGGGATATCGGCCCCGGTCTGACCGATCACGGCATCCGGCTGGTGCGCCGCTGTGACGAAATGGGTGTGATGATCGACCTGTCGCACTTGAATGAGGCCGGGTTCTGGGATGTGGCGCGCCACAGCACCAAGCCATTGGTCGCAACCCACTCCAACGCCCATGCGCTGTCTGCCTCGGCCCGCAACCTGACCGACAAGCAACTGGATGCCATTGCCGAAACCGACGGCATGGTGGGCCTGAACTTCGCCACCGCCTTCCTGCGGGAGGATGGGCGGATGGATGCGGATACGCCGCTCGATACCATGCTGCGCCACCTCGATCACCTGATGTCGCGTCTGGGTGAAGACCGTGTCGGCTTTGGCTCTGATTTCGATGGGGCAATGGTTCCCGCCGAAATCGGCGATGTCAGCGGGCTGCCCGCCCTGCGCAAGGCCATGATGGATCATGGGTACGACGCGGCGCTTTTAGAAAAACTCTGCCACCGGAACTGGGTCCGAGTGCTGGAGGCAAGCTGGGGGCACTAACCCGGCATGCAAGAAAAATCCCAGATAAAACCAACAGGAGAACGGATAGAAATGTCTTATTTCAGAAAACTGATGGCGACTGCGGCAATGGGTGTCGCGGTGGGTGTGACCGCCCTGCCTGTGATTGCAGAAACCCCGGCCAATATGCTGGTGATCGCCAACCGTATCGATGACATCACCACGCTGGACCCGGCGCAGAGCTTTGAATTTGCGGGCTCCGACGTGCTGCGCAACGTCTATGGCAAGCTGGTCAACTTTGACCCGAACAACCTGGATGCCGGCTACCAGCCCGATCTGGCCGAAAGCTGGACCGTGTCCGAAGACGGCAAAACCATCACCTTCACCATGCGCGAAGGTGTGAAGTTCCACTCAGGCAACCCGGTACGCGCCGAAGACGTGGCCTTCTCGCTGAAGCGTGTGGTTCTGCTGAACAAAACCCCGTCGTTCATCATCACCCAGTTCGGCTTCACCCCGGAAAACGTGGATGAAACCATTGTGGTTGACGGCAACACCGTGTCGATCACCACCGACAAGCGTTATGCCACCTCCTTTGTTCTGAACTGCCTGACCGCAACCATCGGCGGCGTTGTCGACAAAGAGCTGGTGATGGCCAACGAAGTTGACGGCGACATGGGCAACACCTGGCTGGCCACCAACTCGGCAGGCTCGGGCCCCTACAGCCTGGCCAGCTGGAAGCCGAAGGAAAGCGTCACGCTGAACGCCAACGCCGACTACTACGGTGGCGCGCCGGCGATGAAGCGCGTGATCGTGCGTCACGTACAGGAATCCGCCACCCAGCGTCTGATGCTGGAACGCGGTGACATTGACGTGGCCCGTGACCTGAACCCGTCGGACGTTGAAGGCGTGCGCGCGGCAGAAGGTGTGGAAATCCTGGAAGAGATGCGCGGTCGTCTGATGTACATCGCCGCCAGCCAGAAACACCCTGAGCTGTCCAAGCCTGGTGTCCGTCAGGCGCTGAAATACCTGATCGACTATGAGGGCATGCAGAACAGCTTCCTCAAAGGCGCGTATGTCACGCACCAAAACTTCCTGCCGAAAACCTATCTGGGTGCGGTGGATGAGAACCCGTTCTCGCTGAACCTCGACAAAGCCAAGGCCCTGCTGGCCGAAGCAGGCGTGGACGGCATGGAGCTGACCATCGGTGTGCGTGAAGCGCAGGAACGTCTGGAAATCGCCCAGTCGCTGCAGAACACCTTCGGTCAGGCGGGTATTACCGTGAACCTTGAAGTGGGTACCGGCAAACAGATCCTGGGCAAATACCGCGCCCGTGAACTGGACATCTACCTGGGGGCCTGGGGCCCGGACTATCCCGATCCCCACACCAACGCAGGCACCTTTGCCTATAACCCCGACAACTCGGATGCAGCAAACGCCACCGGCCTTCTGGCCTGGCGCAACAGCTGGGACACCGGTGGTCTGACCGAAAAAACCGCCGCAGCGGTTGTTGAGGGTGACCGTTCCAAACGTGCCGAGATGTATCAGGGCATTCAGGCACAGTTCCGCGATACCTCGCCCTTTGCTGTGATGTTCCAGAAGGTTGAGCAGGCCGGTGTTGCAGACAACATCGAAGGTCTGAACCTTGGCGGCGCCATCACCGCAGTGTCTTACTGGACCGTGACCAAGTAAGATGCGGGCGCAACGTACCTTCGTGAAGAGGCAGCCACGGCTGCCTCTTCCTCCATGGGTCCGAGGGTTGATTATCACCCTCTTTTCCATCTCCATCACCATGTTGGGTCTGCTGCTGGTCACCTTTCTGATCGGTCGCGTGATGCCCATTGATCCCGTTCTGGCTGTTGTCGGCGAACGCGCAAGCCAGGAACAATATGATGCGGTCTTCAAAGACCTTGGGCTGGATAAGCCCCTCATTGTACAGTTTTTCTACTATGTCTCGGATGTGCTGCGCGGCGATTTTGGCCAGTCCTTGCTGACGGCCCGCCCGGTTGCCGACGACATTGCCCGTGTGTTCCCCGCAACCTTTGAACTCGCCACCATCGGCATCTTACTGGGCTGCATCCTTGGCGTGCCGCTGGGTGTGATCGCCGCCGTGCGCCGTGGCTCCTGGATCGATCAGATCGCCCGTGTTGTGGCGCTGGTGGGGTATTCCATGCCGATCTTCTGGCTGGGCCTGATGGGGCTGTTGCTGTTTTACGGCATCCTTGGCTGGGTCGGCGGACCGGGCCGTCAGGGGATTTTCTATGAGGATATGATCCCCTCTGTGACCGGTATGATCCTGATTGACTCGGCACTGGCCGGGGATTGGGGCGCTTTCTGGGATGCGTTTTCCCACATCATCCTGCCCGCTTCACTGCTGGGCTATTACAGCCTCGCCTATATCAGCCGGATGACCCGGTCGTTCATGCTGGAACAGCTTTCGGCCGAATATGTCACCACCGCGCGCGTCAAAGGCATGAGCGAATGGGCGGTGATCTGGGGTCATGCGTTCAAGAACATTCGGGTGCAGCTGATCACCGTGATCGCGCTGTCCTATGCCAACCTGCTGGAAGGGTCGGTGCTGACCGAGATCATCTTCAGCTGGCCGGGCATCGGCAGTTACATCACCACGGCGCTGCTGTCTGCGGATATGAACGCGGTGCTGGGCGGGACGGTTGTGGTGGGTCTGGTGTTCATCTGTCTGAACGTCTTCTCCGACCTTCTTTATAAATTCTTCGATCCGAGGTCCAAATGAGCAGTCAAGCATCCTCTTTGCACGTCTGGCTGACGTCCGAGACCCCGACGTCACGCCGGCAGGCCCGTTGGGCTGCCGTCTACAAGGGCTGGCTGTCGCTGAAGTCAAACCATATGGCGATGGCTGGTCTGGCGATCATCGTTGCGTTGATCACTGTGGCCGCCTTGGCCCCCTGGATCGCACCACATGATCCCTTTGTGCAGGATCTGGGCAACCGCTTGCAGCCGCTGGGCGCCGAAGGCCATGTTCTGGGCACTGACAGTCTGGGCCGTGATATCCTCAGCCGGTTGATCTACGGCGCGCGGATCACGCTTTACATCGTGGCGCTGGTGGCGCTGATTGCGCCCATCGTCGGGCTGCTGGTTGGCACCATTTCGGGCTATGCCGGGGGGTGGGTGGATCTGGTGATGATGCGTATCACCGATATTTTCCTTGCGTTTCCCCGGCTGGTTCTGGCGCTGGCCTTTGTGGCCGCGTTGGGGGCAGGGATTGAAAACGCCGTTCTGGCGATCAGCCTCACTGCCTGGCCGCCCTATGCCCGGATGGCACGGGCTGAAACCCTGACCATTCGTGGGTCTGATTACATCAGTGCAATCCGTCTGCAGGGCGCTGGCCCGTTGCGGATCATCACCAAACACATCTGGCCGCTCTGCATTTCCTCGCTGATCGTGCGGGTTACGCTGGATATGGCCGGGATCATTCTGGCCGCTGCCGGCCTTGGCTTCCTGGGGCTTGGTGCGCAACCACCCAGCCCGGAATGGGGCGCCATGATTTCCGAGGGGCGCCGGTTCCTTCTGGATCACTGGTGGGTCGCCACCATGCCCGGCCTTGCCATTTTCACCGTGTCACTGGCGTTCAACCTGTTGGGCGATGGCCTGCGCGATGTGCTGGACCCGAAGGATAGCAGCTCATGACCACGCTACTTGATGTTAAAAACCTCTGGGTCAAATTTCCCACGCGCAACGGTATCTTTGATGCGGTGCGCGGTGTCAGTTTTTCACTTGGTAAGGAACGGCTGGGGATCGTTGGCGAAAGCGGCTCGGGCAAATCCATGACCGGCCGGGCCATTCTGCAGCTGATCCGCAAGCCCGGCATGATCGAGGCTGATCATATCGCGCTGCAGGGTCAGAACCTGTTGGATCTGAACGAAAAGCAGATGCGCAGTGTGCGTGGCAAACAGATCTCAATGGTGATGCAGGATCCCAAGTTTTCGCTGAACCCGGTGCTGACTGTGGGCGATCAGATTGTGGAGGCCTACCGGCTGCACAACAAAGCCAGCAAAGCCGAGGCCCGCGCCAAAGCGCTGGAGATGTTGGAGGCGGTGTCGATCCGCGATCCTGAACGGGTGATGAAGGCCTATCCGCATGAAATGTCCGGCGGTATGGGGCAGCGCATCATGATTGCCATGATGCTGATTCCGAACCCGGAAATCCTGATCGCGGATGAGCCGACATCGGCCCTTGATGTGTCGGTGCAGGGGCAGGTGCTGTCGATCATGGACCGGCTGGTCAAAGAACGTGGCATGGGGCTGATCTTCATCAGTCACGACCTGAACCTTGTGTCGCAGTTCTGCGACCGGGTGCTGATCATGTATGCCGGCCGTGTGGTTGAGGTCTGCCAGGCGGACAAGCTGCATGAGGCCAAACACCCCTATACCCAGGGGCTGCTAGGATCTTTGCCGAAATTTGACGCACCGCGCCCCCGGCTGGAGGTTCTGAACCGTGATCCAGCCTGGCGTGACGCCCCCAGCGTGGAGAGCACATCATGAGCAATGCGTTGGAGATCAAGGATCTGAACGTCTACTTCGGCGATCATCATGACCTGTTTCAGGCGGTGAAATCGGCCAGCTTCACGGTCGAGAAAGGCAGCAGCTTTGGCCTGGTCGGCGAAAGCGGATCGGGCAAGTCGACGATTTTGAAAGCCCTGACCGGTCTTGCCCCCCAGTGGGAGGGCGAGATGACCGTCGCCGGGCAGCAGCTAGGCCTGAAACGGGATCGCAGTTTCTACAAGACGGTGCAGATGGTGTTTCAGGACCCCTATGCCTCGCTGCATCCGCGGCAATCGGTGGATCAGGTGCTGTCAGAAACGCTGAAACTGCATGGCCTCAGCGACATCAATGACCGTATTGAGGCGCTGCTGAAGGATGTTGGGTTGGGTCCGGCGTTCCGGTTCCGCTATCCGCACCAGCTGTCGGGGGGGCAACGTCAGCGGGTGGCGATTGCCCGGGCCTTGGCGTCTGAGCCGCAGATCCTCTTGCTGGATGAACCGACCTCGGCGTTGGATGTGTCGGTGCAGGCGGAAATCCTGAACCTGCTGAGCGACCTGCGCGCCGAACATGGGCTGACCTTTGTGATGGTGTCTCACGATCTGGCGGTGGTCTCGCACATGTGTGACCAGACCGCCGTGATGCGCAACGGTGAGATTGTGGAAATCATCAGCATCGAAGACATGCGCGCCGGCAAAACCGCACATGACTACACCAGTCAGCTGCTCCATGCCTCGGTCAATCGCGTCGCCTGAGTGCGCAGCCTAACGAAATGCCAAGGGCCGCAGCTGCTACGCTGCGGCCCTTGGCGGTTTTTTGGGTGAGCGCGCGCGCTACTCCAGCGCAACAGACTGGGTGCTGAGGTAGTTTGCGATCTCGATGGGAGTGGCGGTTTTTTCAAACAGCAGTGCGGTTTCCTGTTCCACACCGCTCATATCCGGCAGCTCATGGGCGATGCCTTTGTGGCAGTTGATGCAAGTCTTTTCCCCGGTGAAGAGGAACCGCTCATGCGCCTCGGCGGCGCGGGTGCTTTGCCGGGTGATATCCATCGACTCGGCGGAATGGCAGTTGCGGCACTCAAGTGAGTCATTGGCCTCGAGCCGGGCCCATTCGTGTTGGGCCAGTTCCAGCCGTTTGGCCAGAAACTTCTCACGGGTGTTGATCGTGCCAAAGATCTTGCCCCAGACCTCCTTGCTGGCCTGCATCTTGCGGGCAATCTTTGAGGTCCAGCCATGCGGCACATGACAGTCGGAACATTTGGCCCGCACGCCAGAGCGGTTGGTGAAGTGGATGGTGGTTTTCAGCTCCTCATAGACGTTGGTGCGCATTTCATGGCAGCCGGTACAGAAGGCTTCGGTGTTGGTGGCCTCCATGGCGGTGTTGAACCCGCCCCAGAACATCACCCCCATGAAGAAGCCGCCCAGCGTCAGCGCGCCCAGGCTGATGTGAAGGCTGGGGCTGGAAAAGGTGCCCCACATGACTTTCAGTGCAGCGATCAGACGGCCAAACATCAGTCAGACCCCCGATTGTATTGCCGGGCAATATCCAGCACCGAGTCCACATCGATGAAACTGTTGCCCACCAGTTCGCGCACCTCTTTCTGGGTCACGTGACATTGCGTGCAGAAGTAACGGCGCGGTGTGACCGAGGCGAGGAACTGGTTCTCGCGGTTCATGAAATGGGTGATTGAGACCATCGGTGCCTGGCTGAATTCAGTAGCGGCGCGGCTGTGACACTGCAGGCATTTGTTGGCGTTGGTGTCGATCTGATAGCCGTCGATCGTATGCGGGATCAGTGGCGGCTGTTCGGGATAGTTGCGGGACTGCCGCAGATCATTGTTCACCACCTTGCCAATCGATGGTGGGCTGGCCTCAGTGTCCAGCGGGGTGCCGCCGCGCAGGGTGGCGACATGTTGCTGCGCAACCGCTGTGGTGACCAGCAGGCAGGTGAACAGGGCGGGGATGAGGATACGTTTCATGATCAGACCCCCACCGGCTCAATTTTGACCGCACATTTCTTAAAGTCGGTCTGTTTTGACAGTGGATCGGTGGCGTCCAGCGTCACCTTATTGATCAGCTGACGGGCATCAAACCACGGCACAAACACCAGCCCTTTCGGCGGTTTGTTACGTCCGCGCGTTTCGATCCGGCTGAGGATATAACCCCGGCGAGAGGAAAGCTTGACCTCGGTCCCGCGCCTTACCCCCAAGGCCTTGGCATCATCGGGGTGCATATAGACCAGCGCATCCGGCACCGCCTTGTGCAATTCCGGCACGCGCTGCGTCATCGAGCCTGAGTGCCAATGCTCCAGCACCCGGCCTGTGGCCAGCCAGAAGGGATATTCCTCATCCGGTGCTTCGGCCGGGGGCTCATAGGGCAGGGCAAAGATCCGCGCCTTGCCGTCCGGGTGGCCGTAGAATTCATAATCCGCCCCTGCGGTCACATAGGGGTCAGAGCCTTCTTTGAACCGCCATCTGGTTTCTTTGCCGTCCACCACAGGCCAGCGCAGCCCGCGCACTTCATGATAGGTGTCAAAGGGCGCCAGATCATGCGCTTTGCCCCGGCCAAACTGGGCGTATTCCTCAAACAGGCCTTTTTGCACGTAGAAGCCAAAGTCTTCAGACTCGGCATTGGCGTAGTCATCTGAGGTTTCTGACAGCGGGAAGGCATCGACCTGACCGTTGGCGAAAAGCACGTCAAAGAGGGTTTTGCCTTTGTATTCCGGGGCGCTGTCCAGCAGCTCCGCGGGCCAGACCTCATCTGTGGTGAAGCGTTTGGAGAACTCCATCACCTGCCACAGATCCGATCGCGCCTCGCCGGGGGCTTCGACCAGCTGGTGCCAGAACTGGGTGCGCCGTTCCGCGTTGCCATAGGCGCCTTCCTTTTCCACCCACATGGCGGCGGGCAGGATCAGATCGGCGGCTTCGGCCGTCACGGTTGGATAGGCGTCAGACACAACGATGAAGTTGTCGGGGTTGCGATAGCCCGGCAGGCCCTCCTGCATCATATTGGGGGCCGCCTGCATGTTGTTGTTCACCTGCACCCAGTAGCAGTTGATCTTGCCATCTTTCAGCTGCCGGTTTTGCTCCACCGCATGGGCGCCGTTCCAATCGGGAATGGTGCTGGCAGGCAGCTTCCAGATCTTTTCGGATTTGGCGCGGTGTTCGGGATTGGTCACCACCATGTCTGCGGGCAACCGGTGTGAGAATGTGCCGACCTCACGCGCTGTTCCGCAGGCTGAGGGCTGGCCGGTCAGCGAAAACGGCGAATTGCCGGGGGTGGAGATTTTGCCAGTCAGCAGATGCAGGTTGTAGATCATGTTGTTGACCCAAACGCCGCGGGTGTGCTGGTTCACCCCCATGGTCCAAAGGGACATGACCTTGGTGTCGGGATCGGCATAAAGCTTGGCAATCTTTTCCAGATCCGCCGCCAAAACACCTGACATCTCCGCCGCTTTTTCCAGCGTGTAGGGGGCGACGTATTCAGCAAACTCTTCAAAGGTCATTGGCTCAGACGCGCCCGAGTTTGGATTGGCCGCCGCCTGCTGCAACGGATCCTCATCGCGCAGCCCGTAGCCGATGTCGTCAGCGCCCTTGCGGAAGTTCACATGTTTGGCGACGAAGTCTTCGTTCACCGCGCCGTTCTGGATGATGTAATTGGCGATATAGTTCAGGATCACCAGATCGGTCTGCGGGGTAAACGTGGCCGGGATATCCGCCAGATCGTAGCTGCGGTGACGGAAGGTCGACAGAACAGCAACCTTCACATGAGGATGGCTGAACCGGCGGTCGGCGATGCGCGTCCAAAGGATCGGATGCATCTCAGCCATGTTGGAGCCCCAGAGCACAAAGGCATCCGCGTTCTCAAAGTCATCATAACAGCCCATCGGCTCATCAATGCCAAAGGTCCGCATGAAACCAACCACCGCACTGGCCATGCAGTGGCGCGCATTGGGATCGATGTTATTGGACCGGAAGCCCGCTTTCATCAGTTTGGCATTGGCGTAGCCTTCCCAAACCGTCCACTGGCCAGACCCAAACATGCCGATGCCACGTGGTCCTTTGTCGGCCAGCGCGGCTTTCCATTTCTCGGCCATGGTGTCAAAGGCTTCGTCCCAGCTGACCGGTTCAAAATCACCGTTTTTGTCGTAAACCCCGTTGGTCTTCCGCATCAGCGGTTGGGTCAGGCGGTCGGTGCCATACATGATCTTTGACAGGAAATAGCCTTTGATGCAGTTGAGGCCGCGGTTGACCTCGGATCCCGCATCACCATGGGTGGCCACCACCCGGCCGGCCTTGGTTGCCACCATGATCGAACACCCGGTGCCGCAGAACCGGCAGGCAGCCTTGGACCATTTCAGATCCGTCAGCGAAGCATCCGTGACAAGGTTTTGCGCCGCAGCGGGCAGGGGCAGCCCAGCGGCAGCAGCGGCGGCGGCAACGGCTTGAGCCTTGATAACGTCTCGTCTTGAAATCATTCGAATATACCTTCCTAGCTGCGGCTTGGTCTGGGTATCGATGATCTTGGCTTAGGGTGCGTAGGCCTCGTGATAGACAAGGGCGGCGCTGACAACACCATCGATAAGGCTGAGAGTATTCATGTGCTCGACAATTTGTTTTTCGCACCCGGTCTCCAGGGTGACGATGATTTTGCCCGTCGGATCCGTCATCGCGACGGCGCCACCGGGGAGGGTTTCAATACGGGCCTCAACCTGCTGCATCTTGGCCGGATCGGCCCGCAGCAAGAGGCTGGAAATATGAATGAAATCTGATTTCGGGCGCGGGGTGTCAGGCATGGGCCACCTCCGCTGCCGGGGTGGGGGTCGGTGCCATCGCAATGGCGTCTGTTGGGCAAATCCCAACACAAAACCCACAGGCGGTGCAGTTTGACGCGGCCACGCTGACACGACCCGCCGGGCGCACACTCAGGTCAAAGCGCAGGGCCTCCTCATCGCAGGCATCGGCGCAGCTTTGGCAGGAAATGCCCAAGGTCAACAGGCAGGCGCTGCTGACCTCAGCCACCAGCGGCCAGGGCGGTTGGGACAGGTCAAACACCTGTTCCTTGCAGGCCTCTGCACAGGCGCCACAGAAGGTGCAGCCGGTTTCGGTGAAATCCACGACCGGGGCTTTGGCACGGCCGGGCCTCAGGATCTGTTCGGGACAGGCGGCGATACAGTCGCCACAGCCGATACAGTTCTGGCGTACGGAAACCTCCGTGGCCCAGGGGGGGGCGCACAAGAGGTGCTGCGGAATGGCTATTTGGCTGTCCTCGCATCATACCCCTCTACCACCGTCAATGTGTCGGGGGGCCGTAGATCATCTGGAGGAACCAGACGGAAAACCCGTAACCGCCGACAATCGCAATGGCGAGGATCGGCGCAAGGAACACGGCGAGAAAGATGAACATCCTCCACTCGCGGCGCTTCAGGGTTTCACTATCAACTTCGGTCGTCTGAGGCATTCAAAAACTCCTCAATCGGCAGTGTGAAAGGCGGGAACCTATACAAAAGTGTAGCATCAAATAGGCCGCCCAGCAAGACGCTCTGGGCCATGGCGTTGACGCCAACCAACTGGGACAAAGCTTTCGGGTTTGATTTGAAAAGGGAGAAAACTATGCCAGCGACCGCGCCACGTACGTTGTCACACATTGGTCTTTCAGTTCCCGATCTGGATGCGGCGGTGCAATTTTACCGCGATATCTTGGGGTTCTATGTCATCATGGAGCCAACTGAGGTCACCCAGGATGACAGCGCAATTGGGGTCATGTGCAATGATGTTTTTGGTCCCGGTCGGGGCCGCTTTCGGATTGCGCATCTGGCCACCGGGGATCGTGTGGGCATCGAACTGTTTGAATTTCCCGAAAACTATCTGCCTGATGACAATCTGCCTTTCCGTCAGGTTGGGCTGTTTCACTTCGCCATCCAGGACCCCGATCCTGAGGCTTTGCTGGAGCGGATCATCGCCGCAGGCGGCAAGGCGCGGATGCCGATCCGGCGCTACTACCCGGGCGAAAAACCATACCGGATGGTCTATGTCAAAGATCCCTTTGGCATCGTGTTTGAGTTGTACTCCCACGGGTATGAGCTGACCTATTCCGCGGGCGCCTACGCGTAACGGTGCAGTTCACGCTATGCCTTTGTGACGGGTCGCATACGGCACCGTATGTCTTGCGGTAGGCGCGATGTGGGGCGTTTGCCTGTGGGGACCCTCCGCCGGGCTGGACATTATGGCGGAATGCTGAATGTATTGGGCTGATACATCGGATTTTAGGCGGTATTGGCGATGCGCAAACTTCATGACATTGATCTCAAGCTGCTGCGCGGTTTTCAGGCGATTGCCGAGGCAGGCGGCATCGCGGGCGCGCAGGTCACGTTGAACGTCAGCCAGTCCACTCTCTCTACCCAACTGGCGGATCTTGAGGCACGGCTGGGCTTTCGCCTGTGTCGCCGGGGGCGTGGTGGATTTGCACTGACAGATGAAGGCCAGCAGCTGCTGGACGCGATGGAGGATCTCTTCGCCGCGGCGGATCGGTTCCAAAACGCCACCGCCACGATTTCCGGTGAAATGCGCGGCGTTTTGCGGATCGGCATCATGGACGCCATGCTGGCCAATCATGCCTGGCCGCTGCCGGACGTTCTGGGCCGGTTTTCGGCCCGCGCCCCGCACACCCACGTCGATCTGTCGCTGGTCTCCCCCGCCGCGATGGAGGGGCTGGTGCTGGACGGCAAACGCGACGCGGTGATCGGGCCCTTCCCGGAAAAGCGCGCAGGTCTCAGCTATCTGCCGCTGTTTCAGGAGCGTCATTCTCTCTATGCCGCCCGCCATCATCCGCTGGCGCAGGAGGAGGCAATCACCTTCGACACCCTGAGCCGCCATGCCCTGATCGTCACCGCCGGGGAGATGCGGCGTTTTCCGTTTATTCGCGCGGGCCGGGCCAAGTCCGGTGCGGAGGATCGGGAAAACATTTACCCCGCCGCAACGGTGGATCAGATGGAAACCCATGCGATCCTGATCCGCTCGGGCCGGTTTGTGGGGTTCTTGCCGGACTACTACGGCGCCAGCCTGACGGATCTGGCGGTGCTGCCCACCGGCAAGGAGTTGCAATATCTGTCCCCGATCTATCTGGTCAGCCGCAAAGGGGGGGACGACAATCTGATCTTGCGCCGGTTCCTGAAGGACGTGGCGGATCAGCCGCTGATTGCAGGGCCGCTGACACGCGGCGGGGCGGTGGTGCCGCTGGCTGAGTAATTGTATCGGAAAATCCGATGTGAGTGATAGATATCTTGGATGTTTCGCTGTGATATTGCGGGCTATTGCGGGGCAAACCCTTTAACCGGAGACTTACAATGTCCACCCCTCACGCGCCCTTGGTTCTGGATGCCGCTGCAGTTGCCGCCCTTTTGTCGCAGGTGGATGCGCTGGCCGCAATGCGCCGCCTGTTCACGGAACTGGGGCGGGGGGACGCCGTGCAACCAGCACAAAGCCTGACGCTGCTGCCCGGAGGGCAGGGTTTTCAGGGGGATTTCATCACCTATCAGGGTGCCAGCCATGGCGCGCAGATGTTTGGCGCCAAACTGTCCCCCTATTTGCCCCGTGAAGATGGTGCGATCGTCACGGCCTGGACGGTGTTGATGTCCTCGGAAACCGGGCAGCCTTTGATGCTGTGTGATGCGGGGCGCCTGACGGTGGAACGCACCGCCGCCACAACGGCCCTAGCGGTGGATCACCTCGGCGGGGCTGCGGCCCGCCGCCTTGCCATTATCGGATCCGGCGCGGTGGCTGAGGCGCATCTGCGTCACGTGCTGCCGCTGCGGGACTGGCAGGCGGTGCAGGTGTTTTCCCCCAGCTTGCAAGGCGCAGGGCGGGCGGATCATTGGCGCGGCCTCGATCCCCGGGTCACTGTTGCGCAGAGTGCTGATGCTGCCATTGCGGGGGCGGATGTTGTGATGCTTTGCACCTCCTCCGGTCAGCCGGTGATCGATACCACAGACGTCACGCCCGGAACCTTGGTCACCTCGATCAGCACCAATGTGGCCCGCGCCCATGAGGTGCCGCCAGCCTTCCTGAACGATGCGGAGGTTTACTGCGATTACCGCGCCACAACACCTGTGACGGCCGGTGAAATGGTGATCGCGGCTGAACGGGGCTGGGACGTCGGCGCCATTCGCGGTGATCTGGCGGAGCTGCAGTGTGGTCAATGTCCAAATCCCAGCGGCGACAGGCCGGTGTTTTTCCGTTCCATTGGTCTGGGGCTGGAGGATATCTTCATGGCCGAGGCGGTCTATCAGGCGGCCCGCAGCGCCGAGTGAATAAAGACAGATAATAAACGACAGATAACTAGCGACAGATAACAAGCGACAGATAAGAAAAGGCAGAGATCAGATGGATATCAAACCCTTCGGTGTTGAGATGTGGATGAATGAGTTCGAAACCAAATGCGAACTCAATCTGGCGGAAACCTGTGTGGAATCGATCACACTGGGCGAACTTGCGGATCTGTCGGGCATGGGCGCGGCGCTGTGGCAGGCGCTGGCCGATATGAAAATGACCTATGGCGCCATCGAAGGCTCGGATCGGCTGCGGGATGCAATTGCAGCGCTGTATGATAACCAGAAACGTGAAAACATCCTGACCACCCATGGCACCATTGGTGCAAACTCACTGGTGCATCAGACGCTGGTCAGCCTTGGCGATCATGTCATTTCGGTCATTCCGACCTATCAACAGCACTATTCCATTCCCGAAAGCCTTGGCGCGGAGATTGAGCTGTTGCATCTGACGCCAGAGCTGGGCTTCCAGCCGGATCTGGATCAACTGCGCCAGATGGTGCGCCCGGACACCAAGTTGATTGCGATCAACAACCCCAACAACCCCACCGGCGCCTTGATGGACCGTACCTGCCTTGAGGCGATTGTGGAGATCGCGCGCGGCTGCGGCGCCTGGTTGCTGTGTGATGAGGTCTATCGCGGCACCGATCAGGTGGGCGACGGCATGACGGTTTCCGTGGCGGATCTTTATGAAAAGGGCATTAGCACCGCAGGCATGTCCAAGGCCTATTCACTGGCCGGGTTGCGTCTAGGTTGGATTGCAGGGCCGGAAGAGCTGTTGCATCAGGTGATGATCCACCGCGATTACAACACAATCTCGGTGGGTATGGTGGATGAGTTTCTGGCCGCCATCGCGCTGGAGAACAAGGATAAGATCCTTGCCCGCTCGCGGCAGATCACCCGGGACAACCTGCAGATCCTGACAGACTGGGTGGATCAGGAACCGCTGATCAGCTGGATCAAACCGCAATCGGGCACAACGGCGCTGCTGCGCTATGATCTGCCGGTCACCTCGCGTGAGTTCTGTGTCACGCTGCTGCAGGAAGAGGGCGTGATGCTGACCCCGGGCAGCGCGATGGAGATGGAGGGGTGGCTGCGCATTGGCTACACCAATCCGCAAGCCGACCTGAAGGCGGGGCTAAAGCGCCTGTCAGCCTTCCTCAACCGTCGCAGCTAAAGCAGGATGCGACGGGGCGGGCTATTGGCCCGCCTCCGCTTCAACCTTGATTGGCTCCGGCGGGTAAAGCCAATGCATGAACGGGCGTTTGTAATCCTCGCGCAGCATTTCCCGGCGCCCGGGCCAGAGGCCGAATTCGCGGCGGAAATGTTCGATGCAGGCATTGTCTGCGGCAAGGCGCCCGTGATCACGGTAAACGAATTTGCCCAGACGGTGGGTGTGATGGGCCCCGTAAGGTTTGCGCAGGATGCTGGCCGGTTGAACCAACCAGATCGGAATTCCGCGACGTGCCAGATGCCCGGACAGCCAGGGATCATCCACCGTCCACAAGATATCGGGAATATCAAAGACCGCAGCATCGAAAAACGAAGGTTTGACCATCACGCCGCGATAGCCCTCCAGAATATCGACATGGCCGCTTTGGGTGTAGGGCTGGGGCTTGTAGGCAAAGAGCGTCGCCAGACGTGAAAGCCGGTAGGCAAAACCCTTTTGCCGCCGCTCAGCCCGGGGCTGTTGGTCAAAATCGCGCAGATACCGGTGGCCGACGGGGCGGTCATCCAGATCATAGCCTTTGCCAACCAGACATTTATCAGGGTGATCCTGACGGGCAGCCAGAAACTTGGCGGCCCAATCCGGTTCGTATTTCTGATCATCGTCGCAGAACAGGATATCGATATCCTGACCTTGCAGGTCTTTCACTGTGGGTAGGATTTTGGTTGCAGGGCCCAGATCCTCATCGCACCAGTGAACCGTGATACCGTCCGGCAGGTGGCTGGTGTCAATCTTGGCCTCCGGAAACCGGCGGTAACTGTGGCAGAGGTTCAGCCGGATTTCTGTCGGTTTGGCTGTTTGGTTCAAGAGATCCCGCAATGTCGGGGCGATTTTGTCGATCCGCGGCGGGGTGGTGGTCAGACTAATAATATAAGGCGTCATGGCAAAATAAGCTGTGTTAATGGTTTGTAATGGAAACCTTTATAGACACGTAACGTTGCTGCCCCCTTCGGTTTTCGGCGGGCAGAGCGGATCATTGCGCGGGTCTGTGGCGCCACGGCAGCAGCTTCGCCCGTCGCGTGTGGCACTTTCGCCTATGAGTGGGTGTGACGGGGGATTAACCGCGTTTCAGCCAATCGATCAGCCGGGTCAACGCTTCGCTCTGGTCGCCGGTTTTGGGCCAGACGAGGTAATAGGTGCCGTCGGCCTCGGTGACGTCGCCGCAGGCGGGTACGACGCGCCCGCGGGAGATTTCCGCCTCAGCCAGATATTGCGGCAGCAAGGCCGCGCCGAAGCCGGCGGCCACCGCTTCGGACATATTGGCGAATTGGTCAAACAGCATGCCGCGCAGGCGGCTGGCGGTCAGACCCTGTTGTGCGAACCAGCCTTCCCAGGCGCCGGGGCGGCTTTCGAGATGCAGCAATGGCATTTCCAGCAGCGCCTCTGGCGTCAGCGGCAGTTTGGGTGCGAAATCCGGGGCGCAAACGGCCATCACACGTTCGGTGGCCAGCGGCAGATAGTTCACGCCGGGCCAGTTCTGACTGCCAAAATGCAGCGCCGCGTCAAAGGGATCCTGCTGAAAATCAAATGGCAAAACGCGGGTCGATTGGTTGATCAGAATGCCCGGGTGTGTCTCATAAAAACCACGCAGCCGGGGCGTCAGCCAATACATCCCAAAAGACGGCAAAACTGCCAGGTTGAGGCTGCTGCGCGATCCGGTGGCCTTTACCTTAAGGCTGGCCTGGGCGAGGTTTTTCAGCACCTCACGGACCGATTTTGCATAGGTTTCCCCGGCCAATGTCAGCTTCAGCCCCTTGCCGTCGCGCACAAACAGCGAGACGCCGATCTGTTCCTCCAAAACCTTCAACTGGCGGCTGACGGCCGAATGCGTCAGCGACAGATCCTGCGCCGCTGCCGTGGCGCTGCCAAGGCGGTCCACGGCCTCAAGCGCAGTCAGGGAATTGATCGAAGGAAGAAAGCGGCGCGAGGCGATCATGTGAGTTTTTCTCCAAGGTGTGCGATTTCTTACCGTTATTCATTCTGGATACGAAGTGTTAATTGCACAAAAACGACAAACAACAAGGGACGTGCCGATGTCCGCATCCGCCCAAGGTTTTCGCCGCGCCAGCCGGATTTCAACCATTCAGCTGTCAGAAATTGCGCAGTTGAGTGAGCGCGCCGCAGCCCTGCGCGCCGCCGGCAAAGATGTGGTGGCGCTCTCCACCGGGGAGCCTGATTTCCCAACCCCACCCCATGTTGTTGAGGCCGCGCATCAGACGGCGCTGGCGGGGCAGACCGGTTACACCGCCACCCTGGGCACACCAGCCCTGCGCGCCGCCATCGCGGCAGAGGTGGGCGTGTCCCCGGCTGAGGTCATCGTGTCCACCGGTTCAAAGCAGGTGCTGGCAAATGCGATGCTGGCCAGCCTTGATCCCGGGGATGAGGTCATCATGCCCGCGCCGTACTGGACCAGCTATTCCGACATCGTTGCAATGGCTGGCGGCAGCCCGGTGGTGGTGCCCTGTGACATGGCGCAGGGGTTTAAGCTGACGCCGGATCAGCTGCAGGCGGCGATCACCCCGCGCAGCCGTTGGGTGATGCTGAACGCGCCCTCCAATCCCAGCGGCGCGATCTACACCCCCTCGGAGCAAGCGGCGCTGGCCGAGGTGCTGCGCGCCCATCCGCAGGTGATGGTTCTGGTTGATGAGATCTATGCCCACCTGAGCTATCAGCCTTTCACCTCGTTTGCCGAGGCAGCGCCGGATCTGAAGGATCGGATGCTGATCGTTAACGGCGTGTCCAAGGCCTATGCGATGACGGGGTGGCGGATTGGGTGGGGGATTGGCCCTGCCGACATGATCCGCGCGATGGGGGCGGTGCAGGGGCAGGTGACCTCTGGCGCCTGTTCAGTTTCGCAGGCCGCAGCCCTGGCGGCTTTGACTGGCGATCAGGCGCTGTTGACCACACGACTGGAGGAAATGCGCCAGAGGCGGGATCGTGTTGTCGCAGCGCTCAATGCGATCGACGGCATCCAATGTCCGGCGCCTGATGGGGCGTTCTACGTCTTCCCGGATATCCGTGGGGCTATGGCCAAAGGTGGTTTTGACACGGATGCTGATTTCTGTGCCGCCTTGCTGGATCAGCGGGGGCTGGCGATTGTGCCGGGGCGTGCCTTTGGCCTGCCGGGACATGCACGGCTATCCTTCGCCTATGCCAAGGAAGAGATCGAAGCGGGCCTTGCCCGTATCGCAGCCTTTGTGGCGGCGTTCTAAGCCAGCCCCCTGCGACAAGACATTTAGGAGAAGACCATGGATCGCGCCGCGATTGTGCATAAGAACTTCCTCACCCGTGTGGCCGCGGCGGATCTGCCTGAGGGCAATGCGCCCAGCGGGCCATTGGCGGCGCCGGAAGCGGTTTCGATTTTCCGCTCAGGCTGTCTGTCGCGGGCGATGGATCTGAAAAGCCGCGCGATGCAGAAGGCGGGGCAGGGGTTTTACACCATCGGCTCCTCCGGTCATGAAGGTCTGGCGGCGGTTGCGGCGGCGCTGCGGCCCACAGATATGGCGTTTCTGCATTACCGGGATGCGGCGTTCCAGATCCAGCGCGGTGAACAAGTGCCGGGTCAAACCATTGCGCGCGACATGATGCTGAGCTTTGCCTGCTCTAGCGAGGACCCGATTTCCGGCGGTCGCCATAAGGTGCTGGGCTCCAAGGCGCTGAACATCCCGCCGCAGACCTCAACCATTGCCAGTCACCTGCCGAAAGCTGTGGGTGCGGCCTATTCTATTGGGGCCGCCAAACGGCACCGTCCGGAACATGCGGTGTTGCCAGATGATGCCATAGTCTACTGCAGCTTTGGCGATGCCTCGGCCAATCACTCCACCGCGCAGGGGGCGTTCAATACTGCCGGTTGGACCTCATTCCAATCGGTGCCCATGCCGCTCTTGTTCTGTTGTGAGGACAATGGGATCGGCATTTCGACCAAAACCCCGAAAGGCTGGATCGCGGCCAATTTTCAGAACCGTCCCAGCATCAAGTATTTCGCCTGCGATGGTCTGGACATCTATGACACCTATGCCACCGCGCAAGAGGCCGCGCGCTATGTGCGGGAACGCAAGAAACCGGCGTTTCTGCATGTGCGCACCGTGCGTCTTTACGGTCACGCGGGGGCGGATGTGGCCACCAGCTATCTGCCCAAGGCTGAGGTTGAGCAGGACGAAGCCAATGATCCGCTGCTGCATTCGGTCCGTTTGATGCAACAGGCGGGCGCGCTGCAACCGGCTGAGGCGCTGAAGATCTACCAGGATACAATGGACCGGGTCGAACGGATCGGGGATGAGGCGGCGGGCCGCCCACATCTGGAAACTGCCAGCGATGTGATGGCCTCCCTGATCCCGCCGAAACGGGCCTGCGCGCCAACCAATGGCCCCTCGGCCACCGGGCGACAGGCGGCGTTTGGCAGTGATCTGCGCGCGATGGAGGAACCGCAGATCATGTCGCGTCTGATCAACTGGGCGCTGACTGATCTGATGTTGGAACATGGTGAGATCGTCATGATGGGCGAAGACGTTGGCCTGAAGGGCGGCGTCTACGGTGTGACGCAAAAACTGCGTCAGCGCTTTGGCCCGGATCGGATGATCGACACGCTGTTGGATGAACAATCCATTCTGGGGCTTGCCATCGGTATGGCGCAGAACGGCTATACTCCGATGCCGGAAATCCAGTTCCTGGCCTATCTGCATAATGCTGAGGATCAAATCCGCGGTGAGGCGGCGACGTTGTCGTTCTTCTCAGAAGGGCAATACACCAACCCGATGGTGATGCGGATTGCTGGCCTTGGTTACCAGAAGGGGTTTGGTGGCCATTTCCACAACGACAACTCGGTCGCCGTTCTGCGCGACATTCCCGGTGTCATTCTGGCCTGTCCCTCAAACGGTGCAGATGCCGCGATGATGTTGCGGGAATCTGTGCGTTTGGCACGGGAAGAACAGCGCGTTGTCGCCTTCCTTGAGCCGATTGCGCTGTACCCGATGCGGGATCTGCACGCGGCCAAGGATGGCGGCTGGATGCAGCGCTACCCGGATCCGTCGCAGACCATCGCGCTGGGCGAGGTGGGCGTGCATGGCGCGGGGCAGGAACTGGCGATCGTGACCTTCGGCAATGGCACCTACCTCAGCCAGCAGGCCCTGCCCGCGATTGAGGCTGCAGGGATCAAGACGCGGATCATCGATATGCGCTGGCTGTCGCCGCTGCCGAAAGACGCGCTGTCCAAGGCGGTTGCGGGATGTGACAACATTCTGGTGGTGGATGAAACCCGCCATTCCGGTGGCGTGGCCGAGGCCTTGATGGCGCATTTCCATGAGGTGTCAGAGGCCAAGCTGGCCCGGCTGACCGCCGAGGACAGTTTCATCGCCACCGGCCCGGCCTATGCAGCCACCATGCCGTCCAAGGACAGCATCACCGCTGCGGCCCTGAACCTTGTGGGGAAACCATCATGAGCAGCAAGAAAACAGCCGTGGTCATCTGCCCCGGTCGGGGCACCTACAATGCAGCGGAACTGGGCTACCTCAGCCGCCACTTCGCTGATGCAGACCTGATGGCGCGCTTTGACGCGGAACGCACCCGTATGGGGCAGGACAGTCTGGCGGCGCTGGATGGTGCTGAACGGTTTTCGCTGGCCCGTCACAGCCGGGGCGATAATGCCTCGGCCCTGATCTATGCCGCCACGATAGGCGATTTCATGGCGATCAACCGCGATGAAGTTGAGGTGGTTGCGGTCACTGGCAATTCAATGGGTTGGTATTCGGCACTGGCCTGCGGCGGTGCGCTGAGTGCGGAGGGGGGCTTCAAGGTCTCCAACACCATGGGCAGCCTGATGCAGGCGGCGCTGATTGGTGGGCAGGTGATCTACCCTTGGGTCGATGAGGATTGGCGCCCGCAGCCCACCCGCCGCGCTGCCCTGCTGTCAGTGGTAGATGAAATCAACGCGCGCGCCGGCCATGTGCTAACCCTGTCCATTGATCTGGGTGGCATGCTGGTCTTGGCGGGCGATGAACCCGGTCTGGCCGCCTTTGAGGCCGCGGTGGAGCCAACGCAGGGTCGCTTCCCGATGCGGCTGGGCAATCACGCGGCGTTTCACAGCCATCTGCAGGCGCCTGTTGCCCAGCAGGGGCGCGATCAATTGCCCGCCCGCCTGTTTCAGCAGCCGGATCTGCCAATGATCGACGGGCGCGGTGCCATCTGGTGGCCGGGCGCCTGCGATCTGGGGGCACTCTGGTCCTATACGCTGGGCCATCAGGTCACGGAAACCTATGACTTCACCCATGCCATCACGGTGGCGGCGCGTGAGTTTGCCCCGGATATGTTCATCGTCACCGGCCCCGGCACCACGCTGGGCGGCGCGGTGGCGCAATCGCTGATCCGCGCGGGGTGGCGCGGCATCGAAGATAAATCCTCTTTCAAACAACAACAGGACCAGCATCCGCGCCTGATCTCCATGGGGAGAGAAGACCAGCGCGCTGTGGTGTCCAAGTAACCTCACACTAACACTCAGTAGGAAGATAAGATGTCTCATTCCGAAATCCTGGCCGCTTCGGGCCTGACCGAGGCCGAGCTGACCGGCGGCACGCTGGCGGTACACACCCCCGTTGATGGCTCCGAGATTGCGCGCCTTGCCATGCACAGCGTGGCAGAGGCGGACGAGATGATTGCCACCGCGCATGAGGCGTTTTTGCAGTGGCGGAAAGTGCCCGCGCCGCGCCGGGGCGAATTTGTGCGCCTGCTGGGTGAAGAGCTGCGCCGCGAGAAAGAGGCGCTGGGCGCACTGGTGACGCTGGAATGCGGCAAGATCTATCAGGAAGGTCTGGGCGAAGTGCAGGAGATGATCGACATCTGCGATTTCGCTGTGGGTCTGTCGCGTCAGCTTTATGGTCTGACCATTGCCTCCGAGCGCCCCGGTCATGCAATGCGGGAAACCTGGCACCCGATGGGTGTCTGCGGCGTCATCACCGCTTTCAACTTCCCGGTGGCCCCCTGGTGCTGGAACGCGGCGCTGGCGCTGGTCTGCGGTGATCCGGTCATCTGGAAACCGTCTGAGAAGACCCCGCTGACCGCGCTGGCCGTGCAGAAAATCTGTGACCGGGTGTGCGAACAGTTTGGCGACGATGCCCCGAAAGGCCTGACACAGGTTCTGATCGGTGAACGCGATCTGGGCGAGGCGCTGACCGCCAACCCCAAGGTGGCGCTGATCTCGGCCACCGGATCGGTCCCGATGGGCCGCGCCGTTGCGGCGGATATGTCGAAACGTCTGGGCCGCACCATTCTGGAACTGGGCGGTAACAACGCGATGATCGTGGCGCCCTCGGCAGATCTGGAAATGGCGCTGCGAGCGATTGTCTTCTCCGCTGTTGGCACCGCTGGTCAGCGCTGCACCACCCTGCGCCGCCTGATCGTGCACGAAGATGTCTATGACGCGCTGGTGCCGCGACTGGTCAAAGCCTACGCCGGTCTGCCGATTGGCGATCCCCTGGCCGAGGGCACGTTGGTCGGGCCGCTGATCGATCAGGACGCCCTGTCGGCAATGGACAAGGCGTTGGTTCAGGCACAGGCCGAAGGAGGCACTGTTCACGGCGGCGGTCAGGCACTGGCCGAAAGCCATGGCGCAGCGGCCTATGTGAACCCGGCGATTGTGGAAATGCCAGGCCAGAGCGCGATCATGCATCATGAAACCTTCGCGCCGATCCTCTATGTGGTGAAATATCAATCGCTTGAGCAGGCGATCGACATGCAAAACGCAGTGCCGCAGGGCCTCTCCTCTTGCATCTTCTCGACAGACGTGCGTGAAACCGAGCTGTTCTTGTCGGCGGCGGGGTCCGATTGCGGGATCGCCAACGTCAACATCGGCCCTTCGGGGGCCGAGATTGGCGGGGCCTTCGGCGGCGAGAAAGAGACCGGCGGCGGACGTGAAAGCGGATCGGATGCGTGGAAGGGCTACATGCGGCGCCAGACCAACACCGTAAACTACTCGCGTGAGCTGCCATTGGCGCAGGGGATCAAGTTTGACATCTAACCAGGCACAGAGTGATCTGTCGCGCGGCCTTTGGGCCGCCAGTCTGAAACAGCGGGCCGACTGTGGCCCGCTGACGCAGGAGATCAGCGTCGATCTGGCGGTGATCGGCGGCGGCTTCACCGGCTGTTCAGCCGCCTATGAAGCGGCGCTTGGCGGTGCCTCAGTCGCCCTGTTGGAGGCCCATGACATCGGCGAAGGCGGCTCAGGCCGCAACGTTGGGCTGGTCAATGCCGGGCTTTGGCTGCCCCCTGATGTGATCCTGACCCAAATGGGCGAGGCACCGGGGCGTCATCTGATCGATGTGCTGGGCCGTGCACCGGATCTGGTCTTTGACCTCATCGCCCGCGAAGGCATCGACTGCGAAGCCACCGGCGCCGGCACGCTGCATCTGGCCCATGCGGCCAGCGGTCTGAAAGATCTGCAAAACCGGCACCGTCAGGGCAATCAGTTTGGGGCCTCGCTGCAATTGCTGGGCGCGGCCGAAACCCAACGGCGCACGGGCAGTGATGCGTTTCACGGGGCGCTGCTCAATCCCGCGGCGGGAACGGTGCAGCCGCTGGCCTATTGCCACGGGCTGGCGCAGGCGGCGCAACGCGCCGGGGCGCAGCTGTTTGCCAATTCACCGGTGGAGGCGCTGCGCCATGAAGCCGGGCAATGGCAGTTGATGACGCCGCAGGGCATCGTGCGGGCCGGGGCGCTTTTGGTGGCGACAAACGCCTATGCGGAGGCCGCGGCCCTGCCGGAACGCCCGCAATATGTGCCGGTGAACTACTGCCAGTTTGCCACCCGCCCCATGTCGGCAGAGCAGCAGGCGCGGATCCTGCCTGCGGGTGAGGGCTGCTGGGACACGGCGCAGGTAATGTCCTCGATCCGCCGGGATGCGGCGGGTCGGATCATTGTGGGTGGCATGGGCAACAGCCGTGGTCTGGGCGCAGCGCTGCATGCGGGCTGGGCGCGGCACAAGCTGCGGTCGCTCTACCCCGAACTGGGGGATCTGCCGTTTGAACACCACTGGTCGGGCCGCATTGCGATGACCAGCGATCATATCCCCAAGGTGCAGGTCTTTGGCCCCAATGCCTATGCGATCTTTGGCTATTCGGGGCGTGGCATTGCGCCGGGCACTGTTTTTGGCACTGCAGCGGCCAAGGCCCTGTTGAGCGGCGATGACAGCCATCTGCCGCTGCCAGTGGTTGAAGCCTATGCCGAACGGTTCACCGCCGCCAAAGGCGCGTTTTTTGAATTTGGCGCGACCATGGTCCACACCCTGAACCGGCTGCCGTTCACCACCCGTTAAGGGCTGGTAGCCGCGTTCAGTCGGGGTAGATTACTACTCCCCCAGACCATAGGCGATGCCGGCGGCCAGTCCGCGCAGTTCGGCCAGACCCCGCAGGCGCCCCACCAGCGGATAGCCGGGGTGGGCATCGCCGCCGATGTCACTGCCCAATTCATGGCCATGATCCGGGCGCACCGGGATCGCGGCATCGCTGCGCCCTTCCGCGCGGCGGCGGGCCTCTTCGCGCAGGATCACCGCCATCAGCGCCGCCATATCGGTGTCACCCGCCAGATGGGCATCTTCCTGAAACGATCCATCCGCCTCTTTGCGCACGTTGCGCAGATGGGCAAAGTGGATCCGGTCGGCAAAGCGTTTGGCGATGGCGGGCACGTCATTGATCGGGTTTGCGCCCAAGGAGCCGGAGCAGAGCGTCAGACCGTTGGCCGGGCTGTCCACAGCCCCCAGGATGAAGGCGATGTCTGCCTCATTTGACACGATGCGCGGCAGACCCAGCAAGGGACGCGGCGGATCATCGGGATGCACACAAAGGCGCATGCCCAGATCTTCGGCGGCGGGCACAACCTCTTCCAGGAAACGTTTGAAATTGGCCCGCAGATCATCCGCAGTAAACCCCTGCCAGGGGGCAAGGGCATCGCGCAGACTGTCCACGTCATAGCGTGCATAGGCCCCGGGAAGGCCGGACATAATGGATTTGACTAGCTCGGCCTGCTGCGCCGCGCTGGCGTTTGCATGCCAGGCTTTGGCGCGGGCGACGACATCCGCGGGGAAGTCATCCGCAGCGCCGTCCCGGCCCAGCATGAAGACGTCAAAGGCCGCCATTTCAACAGCGTCATAGCGCAGCGCATTGCCCCCTTCGGGCAGCGGCGCATGCAGGCTGGTGCGGGTCCAATCCAAAAGCGGCATGAAGTTGTAACAGATCGTCTGCACGCCCTCGGCCGCCAGATTGGCCATCGATTGGCGGTAGTTGGCAAAGAGCTGTGTCAGATCGCCAGCACCACGCTTAATGTCTTCGTGCACCGGCAGGCTTTCGACCACGGCCCAGTGCAGGTTGCCGGGCGCGGCTTCGATCATGGCTTTGCGTTCGGCGATTGCCGCGCGCGGCCAGACCTCACCATAGGGCAGCTCATGCAGGGCGGTCACCACGCCGGTGGCCCCGGTCTGGGCGACTTCGGGCAGGGTGATGTGGTCAAGCGGGCCGAACCATCTCCAACTTTCGATCATGCGTCGGTCCTTTCTGCGGCGGTCAATTTGGCGACCATGGCGCGGGCGCCCTGTTGGCAAAGGCCTTGGTAGGCCTCGAACACGGCGTGTGAGAACGTCGGGTTGGTTGCCAGAGCGGTTGGGAAAACTTCCTCCATGCTGAGGAGGGCGGCCACTTTGGCAGCCGGCGTTTCGGCACTGTCAGAGGTTGCGCGCAGACGCTCAGCCAGCGGATCGCGGACATCAATCGCGTTGCCTGCCTCATCCACACCACCGACGTAGCGCATCCACCCCGCAACCGCGAGGGCGAGGCCGTGGATGTTGCCACCCCGCGCCAGTTGATCGGCGATGGTGCCCAACAGGCGCTGCGGCAGTTTCTGGCTGCCATCCATGGCGATTTGCCAGGTGCGATGGCGGATTGCCGGGTTGCGATAGCGCGTTAACAGGGCATCGGCATAGGCTGGCAGATCCTCCCCTTCGGGGCGGGTCAGGGTCGGCTGGATCTCATCAGGCCACAGATGCTGGCACAGAGCAGCAAAGGGGGCATCGGCGATGGTCTCGGCAATGGTTTCGTGTCCGGCCAGATAGCCCAGATAGGCTAGCGTTGAATGGGTGCCATTGAGGCAGCGCAGCTTCATCAACTCATGCGCTTCGACCGATTTGACCAGCTGTGCCCCTGCCGTTTCCCACGCCGGGCGGTCGCCGTTGACGAAATCATCTTCGATGACCCACTGGCGGAAGGGCTCATGCATCACCGCGCCGGGATCATAGTAGCCTGTGGTGGCCTGCAGCTGTGCCACATCGGCCGCGGTCGTGGCGGGGGTGATCCGGTCGACCATGGTCGAGGGAAAACGCCCCTCAGTCGCGATCCAATCGGCCAGATCCGCATCGCGGGCGCGGGCAAACTCCAGCACAAAACCGCGCGCCAGAACGCCGTTGGAGGGCAGGTTGTCACAAGACAGCACGGTAAAGGGCGCTACGCCCGCGGCACGGCGGCGTGCCAGCGCTTCGACGATAAAGCCGGGGGCGGTCTGCGGTGCTGCTGGATTGGCAAGATCGGCCTTGATGCCCGGATCATCCAGCCGCAACTGACCCGTCGCCGGCTCATGGCAGTAGCCCTTTTCGGTGATCGTCAGCGACACGATCTTAACCGCCGGATCTGCCATTGCAGTGAGCACCGCCTCGGGGTCTTCGGGGGCGACAAGCACGTCGCGGATTGCCGTGATGACTTGGGTCTCAGGCCCCTCTGGGGACAGGGTGACGGAGGTGTAGGCGCCGCCCTGCGGCTGCAGCTGGTCCCGCGCCGCAGGGCTGCGCAGGCTGACCGCAAGGATGCCCCAATCGCCCCCTTGGGCGGCCAGAACCTCATGCGTGTAAACGGCATTGAACGCACGGAAAAACGCGCCGGGGCCAAGATGGACGATGCCAACCTTGGGGGCGGGACCGTCCGGTCGGGTTAAGCGGGGGGCTTTATCGGGCAAGCCAACCTCCATCAACGTTGATCACCGCGCCATGAATGTAGCGCGCGGCGGGGGAGCATAGGAAAGCGGCGGTGCCGCCGATGTCTTGGGGATCGCCCCAGCGGCCGGCCGGGATGCGGTCCAAGATCGCTTGGTTCCGGTCCGGGTCGGCGCGCAGGGCGTCGGTGTTGTTGGTGGCGATATAGCCCGGTGCGATGGCGTTCACATTGATGCCCCGCGCGGCCCATTCATTGGCCAGGATCTTGGTCAGACCCGCCACCCCGTGTTTTGATGCGGTGTAGGACGGCACCCGGATGCCGCCCTGAAACGATAGCAGTGAGGCGATGTTGACGACATTGGCCTCAGTGCCGGTCGCGAGTGTTTCCTTGGCAAAGGCCTGCGTGGTGAAAAACAACGCCTTCAGGTTCACGTCCATCACCGCGTCCCAATCCGCCTCAGAGAAGGAGGCGGAGTCCTCACGGCGGATGATGCCGGCGTTGTTGATCAGGATCGAATAGCCAGCACCGGTGAAGGTATCCTGCGCGGCCATCGGATCGTCAAAATCCAACAGCAGTGTCTCGGCCTGACCACCTGCGGCCTGGATCTCAGCAACGGTATCGTCACAGGCGCGCCGGCCTGCGCAGGTGACCTGCGCCCCCTGCGCGGCCAGCGCCACCGCAATGGCACGGCCAATGCCGGTATTGGCACCAGTAACTAGCGCGCGCCGCCCGTTGAGGGAAAAGGCGGTCATTTCATCTCTCCGGGTTGGATGAAGTCCATATCGGTGTAATCGACGTTGTCCCCGGCCATCGCCCAGATGAACGTGTAAGACCCAATGCCCGCGCCCGAGTGGATGGACCACGGTGGGCTGATCGCCGCCTCTTCATTGGCGATGATCATGTGGCGGGTTTCCTGCGGTTCCCCCATCAGGTGCAACACGCGCGACGCCTCATCCATGCCCCAGTAGAGATAAGCCTCCATCCGGCGGTCATGCACATGGCTGGGCATAGTGTTCCAGACCGATCCCTCCAACAGTTGAGTATAGCCCAGCACCAGCTGACAACTTTCCATCACCAGTGGATGGATGAACTGATAGATCGCCCGTTTGTTTGAGGTCGCAGCTTCCCCCATCTCAACCTTTTTGGCATCTTCAATTTTGACCAGCTTGTTGGGGAAGGTCTGATGCGCGGGCGCAGAGGTGATGTAAAACCGTCCCTGACCGGCGAAGGTCACAGCGCCGGTGCCTTTCCCAAGGTACAGCACATCGCCATGGGCCAGCTCATAGGTGGCATCGCCGGTGCTGACGGTGCCAGCCTCGCCGATGTTGACGATGCCCATTTCGCGCCGCTCCAAAAAGGTTTCGGTGCGGGTCTCTTCCACGTGATCCAGCGTCAGGGGGGCGCCGTTTGGCACGGCAGCGCCCAACACGAACCGGTCGTAGTGCGTATAAATTAGCCGGATTTCCCCTGCGGCAAACAGGCCCTCCCCCAGGAAGTGCTGGCGCAGGGTGTCCGTGTCCATGCCTTTGGCATGTTCGGGGTGAATGGCGTGGCGGGTTTCTACGGTCAGCATCGGAACCTCTTCGGGGGAAAAAACATCAGGGTCATAGGAAATCGTCGCGGCGGGGGGTGAAACAGTCGATCAGCTCACCCGCTTCTAGACAGACACAGCCGTGTTCGATGCCCGATGGGATCAAGAAACTGCCGCCCGCTAGGACGTCGAAAGTGTCACTGCCCAGCGTGAAGCGAAAGCGGCCGCTGCGACAGTGGGTGGATTGCACATGTGGGTGGCTGTGCAGCGCCCCCTCCGCCCCAGCATCGAAGCGGAAGGAGACCATCATCATCTCGGGTAGCTCGGCGAGCACCTGCCGGGTGACACCTGGGTCGGGGTGTGCGGGCAGCAGGCCGGGGCTGTTGATCGGGTTGCTTGCTGGCATGGGTGCGACCTCAGTGGAACAGGGACGGCAGCCAGAGCGACAGCGCAGGCACATAGGTGACGAGCATCAGCGTCGCGACGGCGGCGAAGTAAAACGGCCAGATCGAGCGCACAACATCCCAGATCGGCACGCGGCCCACGGCGCAGCCGACAAACAGCACGGCGCCAACCGGCGGTGTGCACAGGCCAATGCCAAGGTTCAGCACCAAAATGACCCCAAACTGCACCGGATCGATGCCATAGGCCGTGGCCACCGGCAGAAAGATCGGCGTGGTGATCACGATCAGCGGCGACATGTCCATGAAGGTGCCCAAGAGCAGCAGCGCGACGTTGATCAGCAGAATGATCACAAAGGGGTTGTCCGAGAGCGACTTCAGGAAGTCCACCACATTGGCCGGCACCTTCAGGAAGGCCAGCAGCCAGCCAAATGCAGCAGCGGAGCCGATCACCATCAGAACCATCGCCGTGGTGCGCACCGCGCCTTTGGTGGCGGCGACAAATTCGCTGAAGCTGAGGGTGCGATAGACCAACAGGGTTACAAACAGCGCATAGACCACCGCGATGTTGGAGCTTTCCGAGGCGGTGAAGATGCCCGAACGCACGCCGCCAAAGATGATCGCTACTAGAATGAGGCCAGGCACGGCGGAGGCAAAGAGAACCCCCAGCATTTTGCGGCCCGGGAAAGCCTCCACCGGGTAGCCGCGGCGGCTGGCGACGATATAGGCGGTGATCATCAGCGCAAGCGCCAGCATGAAGCCGGGGATGATGCCCGCGGTGAACAGGTCCGCTATGGAGATTTTGCCGCCTGCTGAGATCGAATAGATGATCATGTTGTGGCTGGGTGGCAGCATCAACGCGATGATTGAGGAGACGACGGTGATATTGACCGCATAGTCGGTGCCATAGCCGCGTTCTTTCATTTGCGGCACCATCAGGCCGCCGACGGCCGAGGCATCTGCCGCAGCAGAGCCGGAGACGCCGCCGAACATGACCGAGGCTAGAATGTTGACTTGTCCTAGCCCACCTTTGAAATGGCCCACCATGGCGCCTGCTAGGGCGACAAGGCGACGGGCAATGTCACCCCGTACCATCAGGTCACCGGCGTAGATGAAGAAGGGGATCGCCATCAGCGCGTAGACAGACACGCCTGAATTCAGACGCTGGAACACCACCACGGGTGGCAGTCCCAGATAGGCAACTGTCGCAAAGGACGAGGCGCCAAGGCAGAAGGCGACGGGTGTGCCGATCAGCAGCAAGAAGCTGAAGGTGCCAAAGAGAATCCAGAGTTCCATTATTGTGCCTCCACCGGGCGCAGGGCGCCGGGGCCTCCGTTCGGGTCGTCGTCGGTGCCAAACCGTGCTGTGGGAAGGCCCGCGGCACGGCGCAGCAGCCGTTCAAGTGAGAAGATAATGATCAGCGCGCCACCCACGACCAGCGGGGCAAAGTCAAAGGCGCCTGAAATACCAAGGGAGGGCAGTTTGTTGCCCGCGGTTTTGACCGCCAGTTTGATCCCGTACCAGACCATGCCACCGGCAAAAGCCATGACCACAAGGTCCGAGATTGAGAAAAACACCAGCTTCAGCCGCTCCGGGATGAAGTAGAGCACCACGTCAAAGGCCAGATGGTAGCCTTCGCGCACGCCCACGGCCGCGCCAAGGAAGATGAACCAGCCCATGACCATGACGGCCCCCGGTTCTGTCCAGGGCAGGGATGAGTTTAGCACGTAGCGCACAAAAACCTGCAAAAAGATGATGATGGTCATAAAGACCACGCCCAACCCTGCCAGCCACAATGCTGTCTGGCCGATCAGGTTGGTGATATGCGCCGCGCGCATCAGGAAGCGTTGCATCCTGCCCCTCCGCCTTGATGGTGGGTCGCGCGGGATGGCCCGCACGACCCGATCTGCTTATTCTACCGCTTGAATACGGGCGACCAACGACTGCAGGGCCGGGTCGGTGACGTATTTGTCATAAACCGGCTGCATCGCGGCCACGAAGGGGGCTTTGTCGATGTCGGTGATGATCTCATTGCCGGCAGCGCGCACCTTCTCCTCAGAGGCGGCTTCGCGGGCGGCCCAAAGTTCACGGTTGACCGGGGTCGAATCCTTGGCGGCCTGCAGGATGATCGCCTGATCCTCCGCCGACAGTTTGTCGAAGGACATTTTCGACATCACCAGAACCTCTGGCACCATTAGGTGCTGGTCCAGCGTGTAGTAGCCGGCAACCTCAAAGTGGCCCGAGCTTTCGTAGGACGGCCAGTTGTTTTCCGCACCGTCGATCACGCCGGTCTGGATTGAGCTGTAAACCTCACCATAGGGCATCGGGGTTGCGTTGGCGCCCAGGGCGGCGACCATGTCAACAAACAGGTCCGACTGCATCACGCGGAACTTCATACCGGCCAGATCGTCCATCGACGTGATCGGTTTCTGGCTGTTGTAGAAGCTGCGCGAACCCGCATCATAATAGGTCAGACCAACCAGATCGTGGTTGCCGAAGGCCGCCAGAATGTCGGCGCCAACATCACCGTCCAGCACCTTGTGCATATGGTCGGTTGAGCGGAAAATATAGGGCAGCGAGGGCACCTGAGTTTCCGGAATGATGTTATTGAACGGACCCATAGAGACGCGGTTGAGGTCGATCACACCGAACTGTGTCTGTTCGATGGTGTCTTTCTCTTCGCCCAGCTGCGCCGAGTGGAACACCTCAATACAGATGCGTCCGCCCGAGCGTTCCTTGACCAGATCGCCCATGTGGTTCACAGCGGCGACGGTCGGATAGCCGTCGGCATGTGTGTCCGACGAACGCAGCGTGATTTCACATTCTGCCAAAGCACTGCCAGCCATGGCCACCGTGCAGGCGGCTGCGGCAAAGGACATAGTTCCCAGTTTCATGTCTTCCTCCCAGTTTGTTGACCGGATCAGAGGCGATAGCCCTCTTTCACCAGACGATATGTAAGGTCGTATGCGACCTCGGTTGCCTCACCTTCACTCAGTCGGCCTGTGCCGACCAGTTGGGCAAGAAATGCACAATCGGACCGCCGCGACACATCGTGCCGGGCAGGGATCGAGCAAAAGGCGCGGGTGTCGTCGTTGAAGCCGACGGTGTTGTAGAACCCGCATGTTTCGGTTGTTGTTTCGCGGAAGCGGCGAATGCCTTCGGCGCTGTCAAAGAACCACCAGGGCGGGCCGAGGCGCAGTGCAGGGTAGGCGCCTGCCAATGGTGCCAGTTCGCGCCCGTAGGTGGTTTCATCCAATGTAAACAGGATGATGGTCAAGTCTTTCTCCATTCCGACGGCATCCAGCATCGGTTTCAGCGCTGCGACGTAATCGGTGCGGCCGGGGATATCGAAACCCTTGTCGCGACCATAGCCGGCAAAGACCTGCGCCGAATGATTGCGGCGCGATCCGGGGTGGATTTGCAGAACCAGCCCGTCCTCAAGACTCATCCGGGCCATTTCGGTCAGCATTTGGCCACGAAACGCCTCAGCCTCCTCAGCGGTGGCCTGACCGGTGCGCACCATCTGGTAGAGGGCGGCGGCTTCGATCTGCGGCAGGTCTTCGGTGCGGGCGGTGGGGTGACCGTGGTCGCTGGCGGTGGCGCCGAAGTCTTTGAAATAGGCGCGGCGCTTGCGGTGGGCGTTCAGATAGCCCTCCCAGCTGGTGATATCCTCGCCGGTCAATGCGCCGAAGGCCTCAAGGTTTTCAAGGAAACCTTCAAAATCGGGGTCCACCACGGCATCCGGCCGGTAGGTGGTGATCACCCGGCCCTGCCAGTCACTGTCCCGAATGGCGCAGTGCCATTGCAGATCATCCAAGGCGCCCTCGGTGGTGGCCAGCGCTTCGATGTTAAACTGGTCAAACAGCGCGCGGGGACGGAAGGCGGGTTCCGCCAGTTTGGCGTCAATTTGATCGTAATAGGCATCCGCCGTGTCCGCGTTCAGCGGCTCTGTCAGGCCAAAGACGGTTTCAAAGGCGTGGTTCAGCCAGATCGCAGAAGGCGTGCCGCGGAACAGATGCATATGCGCGGCAAACCGGCGCCAGATGGCGCGTGGATCAGTTTCGACTGCACCGCCATCACTGCGCGGTACACCCAGATCCGCCAGATCCACCCCTTGGGACACCAACATGCGGAACACATAGTGGTCGGGCACCACAAACAGCTCAGCCGGGTTTGGGAACCGCGTGTTTTCAGCAAACCAGCGGGGATCACAATGCCCGTGCGGGCTGACGATCGGCAGGTCGCGCACCCCGTCATATAGGCGTTGCGCAATGGCGCGCAGGCCCGGTTCAGAAGGGAAAAGGCGGTTGGGATCAAGCAGGCCCATGGGTGTCCTTGTGGTGATTCGTCGTCGCTCTGGTAAACTAATATGCTAGATTAGTAGTTGAGTCAAAATGCAGATTGCGCCATAGTGACTCGTGAGATTTTACGGGCCGTATAAAGGGGGCAACGATGGCACCCGGCATGGCCAAAGTGACGGACGTTCAGAATGACCGAATTGCCTTTCGCGGCGCTGCAATCGCGGCCCGCAACCACCACCACGGATCTGGTGTATCGCAAGCTGCATGACGCGATTGTTGCGCTGGAGCTGCCGCCCGGCACCAAAATGTCTGAGGCGGATGTGGCCCGGCAGCTGGATGTGTCCCGCCAGCCGGTGCGCGATGCTTTCTTTCGGCTTAGCGAGAGGGGCTTTCTGCTGATCCGGCCGCAGCGTGCCACCTTGGTTTCCAAAATCTCGGAGGTTGCGGTGCGTCAGGCGGCCTTTGTGCGGACCGCGCTGGAACTGGCCTGCCTGCGGGAGGCGATCAAACGGGCCACCGACAGCGATCTGGCCGCGTTGGAGGATCTGCTGGACCGGCAGAAGGGTGCGATTGAGCGTGATGCCTCATCTGAATTCCACGATCTGGACGACGCGTTTCACCGCAAGATTTGCGACATTTCGGGGCAGGGTTTTGCCTGGTCGCTGATCCGCGAACAAAAGGCTCATATGGACCGGGTCCGCCGCCTATCCCTGCCGGCCAATGGTCCACGCGCCTATGGGGAGCATTTGGACATCATGGTGGCCTTTCGCAAAGGGGATGTGGTCAGCGCTGAGGAGCATCTGACCCGGCATCTGAGCCATGTGTTTGAAATGGTAGGCATCATTCGTGGCCGCCATCCTGAGCTGTTTGAGGATGCCGGCGCATGACCATCACAGAACGGATGACGGCTGTGCGTCGCTGCATTGCGATTGGCGAATGCATGGTTGAACTGGCCCCGGCGCAGGATGGCCTCTACCGGTTGGGCTATGCTGGCGATACCTTCAACACGGCGTGGTATCTGCAGGCGTCCTTGTCTGCGGGTGAGGTGTGTTATGCCTCGGCCATCGGTACCGATGCGGCCTCGGCCAAGTTGCGCAGCTTTGTGGCGGACAGCGGCATCACGCCCGCCCTGCAAGAGGTGCCTGAAACCAGTGTTGGCCTGTACCTGATTGAAACCAAGGACGGTGAACGTTCGTTTTCCTACTGGCGCAGTGCCTCGGCGGCGCGGCAGCTGGCGGCAGATCCTGATCGCCTGCCGGTGGCAGGGCAGGGCGATCTGTTGTTTTTCAGCGGCATCACAATGGCGATCCTGTTGGGGCAGGGGCGGCAGAACCTGCTGGAGTATCTGAGTGCAGCCCGTGATCGGGGTGCGATTGTGGTGTTTGACCCGAACCTGCGGCCGCGCCTGTGGCAGAGCGGTGATGACATGCGCCATTGGATCACCGAGGCGGCGCGGGTCAGCAATGTGGTGCTGCCCTCCCATGAAGATGAGGCCGAGCATTTTGGTGATGCGGACCCGGCGGCCACCGGGGCACGCTATCAAGCTCTGGGCTGCGGGGTGGTGATCGTCAAAGACGGGCCCGGTGCGGTGCGCATCCTGACACCGGAAGGGGTGGAAGAGGTGAGCCCACAGAAGGTGACGCGTTTGGTCGACACAACGGCGGCGGGTGATGCCTTCAACGCGGGGATGCTGGCGGCGTGGATCGGAGGCGCCGAACTGGCGGCATCGGTTGCGGCCGGCTGCGCCCTGTCTGCCCGGGTGATTCAGGCGCCGGGCGCTTTGGTTCAGCTGTAATCACTGCAAAGAAAAGGCCCGCTGGGATGGCGGGCCTGGTATCGATCTTATCCGACGATCAGCTGTTTCAACTGCAGCGCCTCATGTTCCAGGGATCGCAGGCGATATTGGATCACGTCGCCGATGGTGATCATCCCGCAAAGCTTGCCATGATCGATCACCGGCATGTGGCGGAAGCGCCCATCTGTCATGCGGCGCAGCACCGAGATCAGCGCATCATCTGGCGCGCAGGTCTGCACCTCACGGGTCATGTTTTCGGCCACCTGCTGGGGCAGGGTCTGGCCCGGCGTTTCGGCCAGCTTGCGCACGATGTCGCGTTCGGACAGGATGCCGCGCAGGTCACCGGCATCATCTGTGACCACCAAAGCACCGATCCGTTTATCGCTCAGGATCTCCACCGCCTGACGCAGCGTGTCTTCGGGGCGCACTGAAATCACATCGGTATTCTTATCGGCCAGCAGCTGACCTACAGTTGCAATTTCTTCAGAGGTGTTGCTCGTCAGGGTCTGGCTGACAGTGCGCTGACTGTCACTGCTGTCGCCGCGGGTTGGTGGCTGGTATGATGTTGGCATCTTTCCTCTCCTCCAGGCTTGATTGCACCCGTTGTGTTATGTCAGTGAAGCCCAGCTGAGACCCATCGTGCAAGGAAAATCAAATTGTTGCCCCTGAATGACCTGTCTTTGACACCGGCGATTGCGACCGTTTTGTTCTTTGTCGCGGTGGTGGCTGGCTATCGCTATCGGCGCACCTGGAAGGCGGAGGGGCCGCGCTGGCAGCTGTGGCTGTTCGGGGTGATTGCAGCTGTATGCCTGCTGATCCTGGGTTTCACGCCGATGGCCAGCTGATCGAAGGGCGGAACGCCAGACATGAAAAAACGCGGCACCTGAGGGGCCGCGTTTTTCGTATGTACTGTAGTAAGCTTGCGCTTACTGACCGTCTTCGGCGTCCATCTGCTCCAGCATCTTGCGGGCGCGTGGGCAGGCCAGGCGTTCGCGCAGCGGGCTGTCAGGATCGATCTCTTTCTTGCAGACCAGACATTGATCCGCATCCGAGATTGCATTCAACCCACCGCAGCTGCCCTTGATCCGCTTGCCCATCAGCATGACGCCCAGCGACATGCCGATCATAACCACGCAGAAAAAGCCGAAGGTGAACAGGAATGTTTCCACGGTGTTAGGTCCTGATTAGGCTTGCAACGCGTCGAAACGCGGGCTCGCAGTGGTGACGAAGTCGTTGGTGCCGCGTTCAATGAAGAGAACGGCGAGGTTCTGTTCTTTGGCAATCTCCATGCCGCGGTCTTTGCCCAGAACCAGCATCGCAGTGGCCCAAGCATCGGCCAGCATGGCGTTTTCTGCCAGCACGGTGGCCGAGGTTGTGCGGTGGGTCACGGGACGGCCGGTTTTGGCGTCCAGAATATGCGAGAAGCGCTGACCGTCCTGCTCAAAGTAGTTGCGGTAGTCACCCGAGGTGGCCAGACCCATGTTCGACAGGCCAACAATCTGCTGCAGCGCGGGCGATGCGGCCAGCGGGGTCTCAACACCGATGCGCCAGTCCAGGCCATCAGGGTTCTTGCCAGCGGTGACGATGTCGCCGCCAACTTCGACCATGTAGTCTTGCAGACCCAGTGCCGCCAGCGCCTTACCTGCGGCGTCTACACCGAAGCCTTTGCCGATCGCAGAAAGATATACAGTTGCATCCGCGTTGCGCTTTGCAACCTGATTCCCGCGAATCTCCAGCACGTTTTTCTGACCGGTCGCAGCCGCGACGCGGGTGATCTCTGCCTCAGCAGGGGCCGCGTTGGTTGCGCCGTTTGCGCCAAAGCCCCACAGATCGATCAGCGGGCCGAGGGTGACGTCAAACTGGCCGTCGCTCAGCGCGTTGATGTCTTGGGCGGCGTTCAAAACCTCGGCCAGCTCCGTCGAAACGGTCATCGGCGCGGTGCTGTTCGAAGCGTTCAGACGCGAAACTTCCGAGCCGGAATCCCAGTTGGACATCAGGGTGTTAACACGGGCGAAGGCCATGTTGACGGCATCCTGAGCCTGAGCTTCGGTTACGGCGTTTTTGTGGTCAACTGCGGTGATCTTATACGTCGTGCCCATGGTTACACCCGACAGCTCAATCACGCGCGAGCGCGATTGGCAGGCGGCCAGCGCCAGGGGGAGCCACAGAACGGTACGGCGGGAGAATTTGATGCTTTGGGTCACGAGGAGACTCTCTTGTTTGCTGGGCAGACGTATACGCACCCGCGCGGGCAGTGACTTGCGACATATTGACGCAATCTGTGTTTGGCCCGTGTTTACCCCTTTGACATGGACTATCCGGTGCCCCGAAATGGGCGGCGAACCCCCTCGCGCGCCCGTGTCAGCGAAAGCGTAGTGGACGTGCAGCAGTTTATACTGAAAAAAGGCCTCGCCCTCCCTGTGACCGGAGCCCCGGATCAGGGGGATGTTACCCCAATCGATGTGAAGAACGTCGCCGTGATCGGTGCCGACTACATCGGTCTCAAACCTCGTTTGGCAGTGCAGGAAGGCGACGTTGTTGCCGCTGGTGCGCCAATCTTTGCCCATAAGGACACGCCTGACGTCAAAGTCGTGGCACCGGTGTCTGGTCGGGTGAAGGCGGTCAACCGTGGCGCCCGCCGCGCCCTGATCAGCGTTGAGATCGAAGTGGACGCCGATGCGGCCGCGCCGGTGGATTTCTCCGCTGTTGGTGACATCGCGACCGCAGAGGGGCTGGCTGAACGGCTCTGTGCTGCGGGTCTGTGGACGTCTTTCCGCACCCGGCCCTATTCCAAAGTGCCTGATCCGGCATCGCGTCCGGCCGCACTTTATGTGACGGCAATGGATTCGGAACCGCTGGCGGGGGATGCTGCCAAGATCATCGCGCTGGCACCGGATGCGTTCCGCAAAGGTCTGGAAGCGATTGTGGGTCTGAGCGAAGGCAAAACCTACCTCTGTCAGGAAATCGGGTCTGATGTGCCCGGTGGTGATCTGAACGGGGTTGAGGCCGTTGGCTTTTCTGGGCCGCACCCGGCGGGACTTGCAGGTACACACATGCACTTCCTTGAGCCGCCGACTGCTGCAAAAACTGTTTGGAGCATTGGCTATCAGGATGTGATTGCCATCGGTCGCCTGCTGGAAACCGGCACCTATGACGCGACCCGCGTTGTGGCGCTGACCGGCCCGCTGATGAAACAGCCCCGTCTGGTGCAGACCGTTACCGGTGCATCCATGGTTGAGCTGCTGGCCGAGGATCTGGAAACCGACGTGCCGGTGCGCATGATTTCGGGGTCGATCCTGTCAGGCCGCGCTGGCGAAGGCCCCAGCGCCTATCTGGGCCGTTACGCGCGCCAGATCACCCTGATCGAGGAAGACCAGAAACAGATCCCGATGGGTTGGATCCGTCCGATGGCGTCGAAATACGCTGTGCAGCCGGTTCTGGGCTCTGCCTTCTCAAAGAAGCTTTACGCTTTGACCTCTAACTTGAACGGTGGCCGCCGCGCCATGGTGCCGCTGGGCACCTTCGAAGAGCTGATGCCGCAGGACTTCCTGCCAACGCAGCTGGTGCGCTCCATGCTGATCATGGACACCGACCAGGCACAGGCCCTCGGGGCCCTGGAACTCGACGAAGAGGATCTGGGTCTCATTGGTTTTGCCTGTCCCGCGAAATATGAATACGGCGATGCGCTCCGCGATTGCCTCACCAAGATCGAGAAGGAGGGCTAACGCTTGGGCGTCCGTAGTTTCTTTGATCGCATCGAGCCCCATTTCGTAAAGGGTGGCCGCTATGAGCGGTACTTCCCCATGTACGAGATGGTCGAGAGCTTTCTTTTCACCCCGAAAACTGTCACCACCGCTGCCCCGCATGCGCGCTCCTACGTCGATATGAAGCGGATCATGACCTATGTGGTCATCGCGACGATCCCTTGTATCCTGATGGGCCTTTACAATGTGGGTCTGCAGGCCAACACGGCGCTGGCTGATTTCCCGGCCACCGGCTGGCGTGCGGCCATCATCGAGTTTTTCGGCATCGGCTTTAACCCGCAGAACCCGCTGGCAAACTTCATGCACGGGCTGCTGTACTTCCTGCCGATCTACATCACCACGCTGGTTGTGGGCGGTATCTGGGAAGTGCTGTTCGCCACCGTGCGTCGTCACGAAGTGAACGAAGGTTTCCTGGTCTCCTCGATGCTTTATGCATTGATCCTGCCGGCCTCGACCCCGTTGTGGCAGGTGGCTCTGGGCATTTCCTTCGGTGTTGTCATCGGCAAAGAAGTCTTTGGCGGTACTGGCAAAAACTTCCTGAACCCGGCGCTGACCGGTCGTGCATTCCTGTACTTCGCCTATCCGGCGCAGATGTCGGGTGATGCGATCTGGGTGCCTGTGGATGGCTTCACCGGTGCAACCGCGCTGGCCGTGACCGCCTCGGACGGTGTCCAGGCACTGGCCGCACAGGGCATGAGCTGGTCGTCGTCCTTCATCGGCACCATTCCGGGCTCGATCGGGGAAACCTCAACGCTGGCCTGTCTGATCGGTCTGGCCTTCCTGCTGATCACCAAGATCGCCAACTACCGTCTGGTGCTGGGCTGTCTGGCAGGGATGATCGGCTTCTCCTATCTGCTGAACTTCATCGGTTCGGACAGCAACCCGATGTTCGCGATGCCGTGGTACTGGCATCTGGTCATCGGTGGCTACGCCTTTGGTCTGGTCTTCATGGTGACGGAGCCGGTTTCGGCCAGCCACACCAACATGGGCCGCTACATCTACGGCGCGCTGATCGGTGTCATGGTTGTGATGATCCGTGTGATCAACCCGGCCTTCCCCGAAGGTATGATGCTGGCGATCCTGTTCGGCAACGTCTTCGCACCGCTGATCGACCACTTCGTCGTACAGGCCAACATCAAGCGGAGGGCCCGTCGCAATGTCTGAGGATCAGAACGTGCAAAACACCGCCCCGAAAGGCGCTATCGGCCGGTTCCTGGCAATGCCCGCGGATTCGCTGCCCAAGACGCTGTTCGTTGCTGTTACCCTGTGTTTGATCGCCTCGATGATCGTATCGGCCGTGGCTGTTGCGCTGCGCCCGATGCAAGAGGTCAACAAACTGAAGGACAAGCAGGTCAACATTCTGCAGGTCGCGGGCGTCTATGACCCAAACGTCGACGTGGTTGAGGCCTTTGCCGCCTTTGAACCACATGTGCTGGAACTGGAAACCGGTGAGTTCACCGATCAGTTTGACGCCAAGACCTTTGACGACCGCGCCGCTGCGGATGATCCGGCAACCTCGGTTGCACTGACAGAAGATCCTGCGGGCATTGCGCGCAAGTCGAAGTTCGTGACCGTTTATCTGCTGCGTGACGACGCCGGCGCCATCGACAAGGTGATCCTGCCGATCCACGGCTATGGTCTGTGGTCGACGCTTTACGGTTTCATCGCGCTGGAAGAGAACGGCAACGACATCTACGGTCTGCAGTTCTACAGCCACGCTGAGACCCCCGGTCTGGGCGCCGAGGTCGACAACCCCCGTTGGAAAGCGCTGTGGCGTGATAAGAAACTGGCCGATGAAGATGGCCTGTTGCAGATCACCGTCGCCAAAGCTGCCCCGGCAGCAGGTGCAGAGTTCCACGTAGATGCGCTGGCAGGGGCCACCCTGACATCGCGCGGCGTCGACAACCTGGTGAAATTCTGGATGGGCGAAGCTGGCTTTGCTCCGTTCCTGACCAACCTCAAAGCAGGAGAAATCTGATGGCACAGACCAAAAGAGAACTGCTGGTCGACCCGATGGTCGACAACAACCCGATCACTCTGCAGGTTCTGGGCATTTGTTCGGCGCTGGCGGTGACCTCGTCGTTGCAGGTGGCCTTTGTTATGTCCATCGCGGTGACCCTGGTGACGGCGTTTTCGTCGATGTTCATCTCGATGATCCGTAACCAGATCCCCAGCTCGATCCGGATCATTGTACAGATGGTCATCATCGCCTCGCTGGTGATCATGGTTGATCAGGTGTTGAAGGCCTATGCCTTTGAAATCTCGAAAACCCTGTCGGTCTTCGTGGGTCTGATCATCACCAACTGTATCGTGATGGGCCGCGCCGAAGCCTTCGCCATGAAAAACCCGCCGATCGCCTCCTTCCTTGACGGTGTGGGCAACGGTCTGGGCTATGGCCTGATCCTGATGATGGTTGGCGTGATCCGCGAACTGTTTGGCGCCGGCACCCTGTTCGGTGTGACCATTCTGGAAACCGTGAACAACGGTGGCTGGTATGTGCCGAACGGTATGCTGCTGCTGCCGCCCTCTGCCTTCTTCATCATCGGCCTGATCATCTGGGCATTCCGCACGATCAAGCCTGAACAGGTGGAAGAGCGCGAATATAAAATTCAAACCGTGGAGGCCCACTGATGGAAGGTCTGCTTTCCCTCGCCGTCAAGGCCATCTTCGTTGAAAACCTTGCCCTGGCCTTCTTCCTGGGCATGTGTACCTTCATCGCGGTGTCCAAAAAGATCTCGACGGCGATTGGCCTTGGGATCTCGGTGATGATCGTGCAATCGATCACTGTCCCCGCAAACAACCTGATCCTGACCTATCTGCTGGCTCCGGGTGCGCTGGCTTGGGCTGGTTTCCCTGATGTTGATCTGACCTTCCTGGGGCTGATTTCCTACATCGGTGTGATCGCCGCGCTGGTGCAGATCCTGGAGATGGTCCTCGATAAGTATTTCCCGCCGCTCTACAACGCGCTGGGTGTGTTCCTGCCGCTGATCACGGTGAACTGTGCGATCCTGGGTGGCTCGCTGTTCATGGTGGAACGTGGCTATGACCTGGCCGAGTCGGTCACCTATGGTGTCTCCTCGGGCTTTGGTTGGGCACTGGCAATCACCGCAATGGCCGGTGTGCGCGAGAAGCTGAAATACTCGGATATCCCCGACGGGCTGCAAGGCATCGGGATCACCTTTATCACTGCCGGCCTCATGGCCCTGGCCTTCATGTCGTTCAGCGGCGTGAAACTCTGATAGGAGATCTGGCATGGCAACCTTTGGACTTGGAATCCTCCTGTTCACGCTGATCGTTTTGGCTCTGGTGATCGTCATTATGGCGGCCCGTTCCAAACTGGTTTCGACCGGCGATGTTCAGATCACCATCAACGGTGAGAAAACCGTATCGGTTCCTGCGGGCGGCAAGCTGCTGCAGACGCTGGCCGATCAGAAACTCTTCGTGCCCTCCGCCTGTGGTGGCGGGGGCACCTGTGCACAGTGTCGTGTGCGTGTGCATTCGGGCGGTGGGTCGATCCTGCCAACCGAAGAAAGCCACATCACCAAGCGTGAAGCCGCCTGTGGCGACCGCCTGTCCTGTCAGGTGGCCGTGAAGCAGGACATGGACATCGAAGTGCCCGAAGAAGTGTTCGGCGTGAAGAAGTGGGAATGCACCGTGCGTTCCAACGACAACGTGGCGACCTTCATCAAAAACCTGGTGCTGGAACTGCCCGAGGGTGAGGATGTGAATTTCCGCGCAGGCGGCTACATCCAGATCGAAGCCCCGGCGCATAAACTGTCTTACAAAGAGTTCGACATTGGTGAAGAATACCATGAGGACTGGGATAAGTTTAACCTGTGGCAGTATGAATCCACTGTGACCGAGCCGATTGAGCGCGCCTATTCGATGGCGAACTACCCTGATGAAAAGGGTCTGATCATGCTCAACGTGCGTGTGGCGTCGCCGCCTCCGGGTTCGCAGGGTATTCCGCCCGGTCAGATGTCGTCTTACATCTTCAACCTCAAACCCGGTGATAAGGTCACCATTTCAGGTCCGTTTGGTGAGTTCTTTGCCCGCGACACCCAGAAAGAAATGGTCTTCATCGGCGGCGGTGCCGGTATGGCGCCGATGCGCAGCCACATCTTTGACCAGCTGAAGCGTCTTGAGAACCGCGATCGCAAGATCACCTTCTGGTACGGCGCGCGGTCGAAGAAAGAGATGTTCTTCGTCGAAGACTTCGATACGCTGGCGGCTGAGTTTGACAACTTCGACTGGCACGTCGCCCTGTCCGACGCCCTGCCTGAGGATGAGTGGAAAGGCTACACCGGCTTCATCCATAACGTTCTGTTCGAAGAATACCTGAAGAACCACCCCGCGCCTGAGGACTGTGAGTTCTACATGTGTGGTCCGCCGATCATGAACCAGTCGGTGATCAACATGCTCCTCGATCTGGGTGTGGACCGCGAAGACATTATGCTCGACGACTTTGGTGGTTGATCAGAGCTGAGACACAAAGCGCCGCAGGAGACTGCGGCGCTTTCCTTTTTTCTGTTGCCCCGCCGCTTTACTGGCGGACCCGTTCGGATTTTGGATCATAAAACGGTTTCAGTGAGGCCTCGGCAGCGAACCGTTCGCCGGCGATTTCAATCTCGTAAGTCGAGGCCCGAAGCTCAGCCACAGTTTCGCCTTCACAGGGCACATAGCCCATGCCCATCGCCGCGCCGAGGTGATGGCCGTAGCTGCCAGAGGTGATGTAGCCCACCACCTGACCGTCGCGCAGGATCGGTTCCGCGTGATAGAGCAGGGGCGCCGGATCGCGCAGTTTGAATTGCACCAGTCGTTTGCTCATGCCCACCTCACGTTTGCGCAGAACAGCGTCGCGGCCAATGAAATCTGCCTTGTCGGTCTTCACCGCAAAGCCAAGGCCCGCCTCCAGCACATGATCTTCGCAGGTGATGTCATGGCCAAAGTGGCGGAAGCCTTTTTCCATCCGGCAGCTGTCCATCATATGCAGACCGCAGAGACGCCCGCCCATCTCAACCCGGGCGGCGTTCAGCGCGTCAAAGACATGCAGTGCCATATCGGTGCTGACATAGACCTCCCAGCCCAGCTCACCTACGTAAGACACCCGATGCGCCCGTGCCAGAGCCATGCCGATCTCAACCTGTTGGGCGGTGCCAAAGGGGTTGTTGGCATTGCTGAAATTGTTTGGGGACACCCGCTGCATCAGATCCCGCGCCTTGGGGCCCATGACCGCGATGACGGTTTCGGCGGCGGTCATATCGGTGATCACCGCGCGTGCGTCGCCCAGATGGCGGCGCATCCATGTTTCATCGGCCAGACGGGTCAGGGCAGGGGTGACCACCAGATAGGCGGTTTCTGACAGCCGGGTCACGGTCACATCAGCCTCAATCCCGCCGCCTGCGTTCAGGAATTGGGTATAGACGATCCGACCAGGTGCAACGTCCATCTCAGCGCCGCAGATGCGGTTCAGGAAGGCGCAGGCCTCAGGCCCTTCAACCCGCAGCTTGCCGAAGGATGACATATCATAAAGGCCGACGTTTTCACGGATCGCGCGATGTTCCTGTGCGGCGTTTTCAAACCAGTTTTGCCGTTTCCAGCTGTAGCGGTACTCGGCGGTTTGGCCGGGGTTGGCGAACCAATTCGCGCGCTCCCATCCAGCCAGTTCACCAAACACAGCGCCTTCATCCGCCAAGCGATCATGCAGCACAGACCGGCGCACCCCGCGCGCTGTGACCTTTTGGCGGAACGGGTAGTGATCGGCGTAAAGCAGGCCCAGGCTTTCCTTGGCGCGTTCCACCAGATAGTGGCGATTGCCCTGAAACGGATGCATCCGCGCAATGTCGACATCGCCCAGATCAAATGGCTTTTCACCGCTGTCCATCCATTCCGCCAGCGCCATGCCTGCGCCACCGGCCGACTGGATCCCGATCGAATTGAACCCGGCGGCGACCCAGACATTGTCCATCTCTGGCGCCTGACCCAGATGATAGGCATCATCCGGCGTGAAGCTTTCGGGACCGTTAAAGAAGGTATGAATGCCAGTCTCCGCCAGCACCGGCATCCGGTTCACCGCTTTTTCAAGGATCGGCTCAAAATGGTCGAAATCCTCGGGCAATTGATCAAACTCAAAATCCTTGGGGATGCCGCCCATCCCCCAGGGTTTGGCATTGGGCTCAAAGGCCCCGATCAGCAGCTTGCCGGCATCCTCTTTGTAATAGGCGCATTCATCGGTCACCCGCAGGACCGGTAATTGGCCGAGATCGGGGATCGTTTCGGTGACGATGTAGAAATGTTCACAGGCCTGTAGCGGCACGTTGCTGCCCAACAAACGGCCCAGCTGATGGCCCCACATGCCAGCACAGTTCACCACGTGGTCGCAGGTGATGCTGCCGCTTTCCTCCCCGCGCTGCCAATGCACCGCCTCAACCCGGCGGCCGTTGCGGGTGACGTCTGCCACTTCGGTCTGTTCAAAGATCTGCACGCCCTTCTGTCGCGCTCCTTTGGCCATCGCCAGCGCGATGTTGGAGGGATCGCCCTGCCCGTCACTGGCCAGATAGACACCGCCCAGCATGTCCGAGGTGTTGAGGTGCGGATAGCGCGCCTTGATGTCCGACGTACTGATCGGCTCGGCCTCAACCCCAAAGGCCCGCGCCATGGAGGCCTGACGCAACAGCTCCTCATGCCGGTCAGCCGTCAGCGCGGTGGAGATGGAGCCGGTACGCCGGAACCCGGTCTGTAGGCCGGTTTCCTGTTCCAGCGCCTGATACAGCTCCGCCGAATAAGCGGCGAGCCGGGTCATGTTCTGGCTGGCCCGCAGTTGACCGATCAGCCCGGCGGCATGCCATGTGGTGCCTGAGGTCAGCTGTTTGCGTTCCAGCAGCACCACATCGCGCCAGCCTTTCTGCGCCAGATGATAGGCAAGGGAACAGCCAATAACGCCACCGCCAATGATCACAGCGCGGGCGTGGGTGGGAAGATTGGGCATCAGGTGATCCTTTCGGGGGTCAGTAAACCGGCGGTGCAACGATCCAGACGGCGCAAGCCGGTTGGTCATAGGGGTTGGCCCAGCGGTAGCTGTGACCCCGCAGGCGAAAACTGTCGCCCGCCTGAATGGTGAAGGGCTGTTCATCGATCCAGATATCCAGTGCGCCGGAGATCAGATAGATCACCTCTTGCGTGCCGCGCCGCTGCTGCGCGCCGCGCTGGCTGCCGGGGGCAAAGGTGGAATGGATCACCTCAAAGTCATCGGTCAGATCGGGCGATAGCAGCATCTCCTGCAGACCATCCTCGGCGCCGCCCACCACGCGGCGATTGTCGGCGCGCACGATCAGCCCGCGCTCAGCCTCAACGGCGGGGGGGGGGCCGAAAAACAACGACAGGGGGGCGTCCAGCGCTTTGGCAATCTGCTGCAGGTCCTCCACTCGTGGGGTGGAAATGTCGCGCTCGATCTGGCTGAGCCAGCCAACAGAACGGTCCAGCCGCTGGGCCAGATCCGTCAGGGTGACACCGCGTGATTTGCGCAATGCGCGCAGATCCGCGCCTAGGGTGGTGCTATTGGACATTGGGGCCTCATGAAATTGAGGGTGAAATTTTCATGGATTCGGTGAAAAAATCAATCTGTTTTTCATGAGTCGTATTGAGCAAGCACCGCGCAACCCGCAGCGACCGACCCTTGCACCATTTACGTACTACTACCGCCGCGTGTTTCACGGCGTTGTTCTTTGCCAAGCGGTTCGTAAGATGCGCACCAATGTTGCGGGCCACATCCCGCATCCAAATGAAGCGAGGCGCCATCATGATCTATTCGAAAATTGCAGTATTGGGGGCAGGCACCATCGGGATGAGCTGGGCCGCGCTATTTGCGGCCACCGGTCGTGACGTGGTGATCTTTGACCCGGCCCCCGATGTTGAGGCGCGCGGCACTGCCTTGATCGAACAGGCGGCACCAACGTTGAGCGAACTGGGCTGGAATCGCGCCGGGGATATGTCACGGATCCGCTTCACCGATGATCCGGAGGAGGCCGTGACCGGCGCTGATTTCGTGCAGGAAAGCGTGCCGGAACGGCTGGAGATCAAACATGACCTTTATGCCAAGATCGAACCACATCTGGGCCGCGGCGTGCTGATCGGCACCTCGACCTCAGGTCTGACGCTGACCGCCTTGCAGAAGGGGCTGAAAGACCCGGGCGGGCTGCTGCTGGCGCATCCGTTTAACCCGCCACATCTGATCCCGCTGGTCGAATTGATGGACAATGCCCAGACCCGCAAAGGCGCACTGGCGGAACTTCAGGCGTTTTACGAAAGCATCGGCAAAAGCTGCATCCGCCTCAACAAAGAGGTGCCGGGCCACGTTGCCAACCGCCTGCAAGCCGCTGTCTGGCGCGAAGCGATCCATCTGGCGATGGAAGGCGTCGCCTCGGTCAAGGATATCGACACCGCGATTTCTCACGGGCCGGGCCTGCGGTGGGCGGCGATGGGGCCTACCACCACCTTCCATCTGGGCGGCGGCGCGGGCGGCATCCGGGCGTTCTGCGATCACCTGACCGGCCCCTTCGAAAGCTGGTGGGCCGATCTGGGTGCGCCGCATCTGACACCCGAGGTGGTTGAGGTTCTGGCCAAAGGGCTGGAAGAGGCCACCGCCGGGCAGGAGATGCAAGACCTGGTGCAGCGCCGCGATGATCTGGTGCTGGCCTATGTGAAGGCCGCAATGGCGCGTGATAACGGCTAGGCCGCTGCGCCCTTCGTCGCGGGTGTTTGGATTACTCCGCGACGAAGGTCCATTGCTTCAGCGCTGTATCGGTGTCGTCACAGACCGTCAGGGCCAGATCGCGGCGGGACCATGGGCCGGCCGCCACGGTCTGATTGGTGACGCCGACGCAGAGCGATGGATTCTCAACCATGCGCAGGGTGCCGTCCTGCTCAGACAGCAGGAATTGCTGACGCGGGTGGTCGCTGCAGGTCAGAAGGCCGAAAACGGTTGTATAGGGTGACCGCAGCACCTGCATGCACTGGCCGGGGAAGGCGACGGATTCGACCCGCTGCGCCACGGCGTCATAGGCAAACTGCGTATCATGCGGGCCGCGCCCCTGCCGCGCCGGTTTGCAAGTGTGGGCCTGCAAAATGTCGGTCTGGCCCCGCCCCGCAGTGTCGATGCAGAACCCGTAGCCGTTGGGTTCATCCAGATTGTCTGCCAGAACAAGGAACGGCGCATTTGACGGCACCTCTGGCGCCTTTGCGAGGGCGGGCGCGGCGCTCAGCGCCAGGATGCAGATGAGGGGCAATGAACGCATTGAAAACTCGCTTTTTTAAATGGTGAAGGACGATCGCTGGGGGTTAAACGGGGTCCCGCTTTGTTTCCGTCGACCTAATTTGGCGAAGAGCCACGGCAAGAGTCGTGCGTGAAAGGCGTGCGGCGCTTCACTATTGCGCCACCCGCCCTGTCATCGCTGTTAAAGCTCGCCCGCCTCTTCCAGCACTTTGCGCGCGGCGCGGAAGCATTCCAGCGACTGGGGCACACCGCAGTAGATGCCCACCACGTGGATGATGGCGCGGATCTCTTCTTTGGTGACGCCGTTGTTCAGCGCGCCGCGGCAGTGCAATTCCCATTCATGCATCTTGCCCAAAGCGCCGATCATGGCGAGGTTCATCATCGAGCGTGTCTTCGGCTCAATCACGTCATCACCCCAGCCAAAGCCCCAACACCAAGCGGTCATCGCTTCCTGAAAGGGGCGGGTGAACTCATTCGCGGCGGCGAGGTTCTTTTCGACATATCCCGCCCCCAGCGTGCCCTTGCGCTGTTCCAGTCCCTTCAGGAACAGGTCCTCATCAAAAATGCTCATCATGCTGTCCTTTGATTGATCGTGATGTTTGGTTTGCCCCGCGTGCGAATGGCGACGGGCGTTGGCCGCGACCATAAACTGATTTGCCGGCCCCATCGAAGCGGGATTTGATCAACAGCGGCGATTGGGTTCGGACCGTGTGGTGCAGGAAAACGACGAATGCGGTGGCTTTTTTCCTGACCGGCGCTGGTTTCGGGGCGGAAATCGCTGCATTGGCAGTGTGTCTGTAGGGTCAGAAATGCACGCGCGGGTCAGATTTGACGGGTTCGCCTCAAGCGTGAAAAATTCTCTAGGTATCTGTTAAATATGTATTTTTATTCCCGTCGAGTTGGCCAAGACATCCAATTCCACCGGCAAGCGGCACCTGCGAAAAAGTCGCGATCTGCAATAAATTTCACCTACTGAGAAAATTTGCTTCGTCGATTGCACGAGTCGCTGTTTCCTCACTAACTCAGGGTCAGTGCAAGAAACTGCACCGGATGAAATTTCTTGCGGCGGGCAAGAGGAGATGCCGCGCCACAAGGTCACTGACCGTGGGAGGAACAAAATGGTTAAGATGAAACAGATGGCTCTGTGTGCAGGTCTGTCGCTGGTAGCAGCCACCGGCGCGGCACAGGCGGATACGCTGAAATGTGAGCCGGGCGAAACCTACATCATGAACGTGATGGTCTCAGGCCACCCGTATTGGGTGCCGGTCTATCAGGGCTTCAAACAGGCGGCGGCGGCCTTTGGCTGTGAAACCGTTTTCTCGGGCACCCCGGATTACGACATCACCAAACAGATCGCCTCCTTTGAACAGGACATGGTGAAAGCACCGGCGGGTGTTCTGCTGCACCCGATGCAGGCGGATCCCTTCATTGAGCCGATCAACCGCGCAATTGACAATGGGACAGAAATTGTCACCTTCGCCGCGGACTCGCCCAAGTCAAAGCGCACCGGTTACATCACCTCGGACAACCTGGCCGAAGCCAAGTTCGCTGCTGAGGAATTTGTGAAGGAACTGGGTGACAGCTTTGAGTTTGCCGTGCTGGAAAACCCCGGCCAGTCGAATCACGACCTGCGTGTCACCGCCTTCCTTGACTATATGGCGCAGCACTATCCCAACGCCAAACTGGTCGGGCGTCAGGCCACCAATCAGGACAGTAATGCCGCCTACCGCGCCACGGCGTCGATCATTCAGGCCAACCCGAACCTCAAAGCCATGTGGATCCCCGAAGCGGGCTCGGCCGAAGGTGCGGTTGCCGCGATGCTGGAAGCTGAGGCTGAGGTCATGGTGATGCACGCCGATGTGACCCCCACCACGCTGGAGCACATCAAGGCAGGCAACATTCACGCGGCGCTGAACCCGAACCAGGGAATGCAGGGCTTCATGGGGTTCATGGGCGTCTTCCTGGCGGCCAAGTCCGGCGTGTTTGACCCGTTCAACGACTATAAGGTCTCGGGCTACAACCCGGTGCAAATTCCCTTTGTTGACAATGGCTTTGCCGTCATCACCAAAGAGAACGCCGACAGCTTTGACCTGAACGTCTACATGGAAGGCCGCGATCCCAGCTGATCGGCCTGATGTGACACCGGGCTGCCCTGCGGTGCTGCGGGGCGGCCTACCTCCAAAACAAGATTTCAAAGACAAGTGGGCGCCATGACTGCCGATGTGATCCTGCAAATTTCCAAGCTCTCCAAATCCTTTGGGCCGGTGAAAGCCCTGAAGGGCGTGGATTTTGAGCTGCGCAAAGGGGAAATCCATGCGATCGTCGGGGAAAACGGCGCTGGCAAGTCAACCTTGATGAACATCATCGACGGGATCTTGCAGCTAGACAGCGGTGAGATCCGGCTGGATGGCAAAAAGGTCCGCATCCAGTCACCGGCTGAGGCGCAGAAAATGGGCATCGGGTTTGTGCATCAGGAGATTGCGCTGTGCCCGGATGTCTCGGTGGCAGAAAATATCTTTATGGCCACCACCAATGCCAGCCGGTCTTTCCTGATGGATTACAAAGGGATCGAAGCCAAGGCGCGGCAGGTATTTGCCCAGCTGTCCAATATCGATCCGGCCGTTTTGGTGCGGGATCTGTCGATCTCGAACCAGCAGCTGGTGGAAATTGCCAAGGCGCTGACTTTGGACTGCCGCGTGCTGATCCTGGATGAGCCCACCGCCGCCCTGACCGAGGCGGAAGCGCAAGTGCTCTTCGGGATCATGCGGCAACTGGCGGATCGGGAGATCTCGATCATCTATATCTCGCACCGGATGGTGGAGATTTTTGAGAATTGCGACCGTGTTTCGGTCTTTCGCGATGGCCGCTATGTCACAACCGAAAATGTGGCTGACATCACCCCGGGTGACGTTGTGAACGCGATGGTCGGCCGTGAAATTGGCGATCTTTACCCTGAAAAGCAGCGTCCAGAAGAGCGCAGCGATGCCGAGGTTCTAAGGGTCCAGAACCTGACCGAGGCAACGCGGTTCCGCGATGTTTCCTTTGCCCTGAAGAAAGGTGAGATCCTGGGCTTTGCCGGTCTGATCGGGGCCGGGCGCAGTGAGGTTGCCAAAGGGGTCTGTGCGCTGGAGGGGGATGTTTCCGGCGATGTCTGGCTGAACGGCAAGTCGCTGAAACTGCGGGATTATCAAGACAGTATTGAGGCCGGGATGGTCTATCTGTCTGAGGATCGCAAAGGTGACGGCGTGTTTCTGGACATGTCGATTGCCAGCAATGTTTCAGCCTTGAAGGTTGAACAGGTCGCCAGCGGCTTGGGGCTGATCCAATCCCGGAAAGAGGTCGATCAGGCTGATCGTTTGGGGCGCAAGCTGAACCTGAAATGCGGCGGCCTAAACGATCCTGTGTCCTCACTGTCCGGCGGCAACCAGCAGAAGGTGGCGATTGCCAAGATGCTGTCGGTCAATCCGCGGCTGATTTTCCTGGATGAACCCACCCGCGGTGTCGACGTCGGCGCCAAGGTCGAAATCCACCGCATCCTGCGCGACCTGGCCAATGAGGGCGTCGGCATCGTGGTGATTTCATCCGAACTGCCCGAGCTGATCGGGGTCTGTGACCGGGTGCTGGTCATCCACGAAGGCCGGATCAGTGGTGAGGTGACGGGCGATCAAATGACTGAAGAAAACATTATGCATCTGGCCTCGGGTACGGATGTTGCGCCGGCAGCGGCGGAATGAAGGGGGAGACAATGGAGCAATCTGTGAACATGGGGGCCGCTGAGGCGGGCAAGGGCCAGTCGTTGTTGGGACGGCTGATCCGGATGCGCGAAACCGGGCTGATCGTTATCATCCTGGCGCTGTTTATCGGCATGTCCTTTGCCTCACCCTATTTTCTGACCTGGGTGAATATCCGCGCGATGACCATGGCCTTTGCGGTTGAGGGCATCGTGGTGGTCGGCATGACGGTTTTGCTGATCTCAGGCGGGATTGACCTGTCGGTGGGATCGGTCACCGCCCTTGCCGGGGTGATTGCCGGTTGGCTGTTCCTGCAAGGCATTGACCCTTGGGTGGCTTCAGCCATCGCGATCTTTGCCTGTACCGCCATCGGGTCCTTCATGGGGTTCTTTACCACCCGCGTTGGATTGCATCATTTCATCGTCTCGCTGGCGATCATGGTGATTGCCCGTGGCATCTGCCTGCTGGGCACCGGGGGACGCCCCATCGGCCTTTACACGCTACCGCCGGAGTTCAAGTTCATCGGTCAGGGTTCCATAGGGCCGATCCCGGTTGTGATCATCATCTTCTTTGTGGTGGTGATTGCCGCAGACTTCCTGCTGCGCCGCACCACCATGTTCCGCAAGGTGTTCTACACCGGCTCTAACGAAAAGGCGGCGGCCTATTCCGGGATCCGCACCAAGAAGGTGGTATTCCTGACCACAACCCTATGTTCGGCGCTTTGTGGCTTTGCGGGCATTATCTACATGGCACGTTTTGGCTCCGCCCAGCCGACCTTTGGTCTGGGGATGGAATTGAACGTGATCGCCGCTGCGGTGATTGGCGGGGCCAGTCTGAACGGCGGATCCGGGTCCATCTTTGGCGCGATCCTTGGCACGGTGCTGCTGTCTGTTGTGTCCTCTTCCTTGGCGCTGCTGGATGTATCGGTCTACTGGCAGGACATCATTCGCGGTTCCATCCTTTTGGCGGCAGTGACCATTGATCACTACCTCAACAAGAAGCGGCGCTGAGGGGGCAGGGATGGCAGAACGTAGACAGGATTTTGAGACGGTTCGTCAGATCCATGCTGTGCTGGTCTTGCACTTCATCGAAGGCAAGAAACAGTCCGAGATCGCGGCGGAGCTGAACCTCTCCACCTCGAAGGTGAACCGGTTGATCACCCAGGGGCGCAAGCTGGGCATGCTGAAGATTGAGATCGAGAGCCCGTTCCAGCGGTTGATGGATCTGGAGGAGGCGCTGAACCGCTTCGCCCGGCTGGGCAACACGGTGGTGACCCCCACGGTGGAAGGCAGCGAAAAGGCAACATTGCAGCAGGTTGGCCGGGCGGCGGCCAGCCATCTGACCGAGACCCTGCGCGATGGCGATGTGATTGCCATCACTGGCGGTAAGGCGGTCAGTGCATTGGTCGACAGTCTGGAGGTGGAACGTGCCTGGGACGTGACCGTGGTGCCGCTGACCGGCGGGGTGCAGGGGAAGTATTTCACCGATGTGAACCACCTGGCCACCCGTCTGGCGGAACGGCTGGGGGGCAAGACGATGCTGCTGCATGCGCCGCTCTTTGCCGAAAGCCAGGCGCAGCGCGATATGCTGATGGAGGTCTCCTCGATCAAAGAGGTGCTGGATCTGGCGCGCCGCGCCAATGTGGCGCTGGTCGGCGTGGGCTCGGTGCAGCCGGCGGAGTCGAGTTATTACGACCTGCACCCTGTGCCCGAGGCGGATCGCAAAATGCTGGTCGGCACCGGCGTGGTGGGGGAATTTATGGCCCATCTCATTCGCGATACCGGCGCGGTGGCCAATTTTGCGCTGAATTCGCGGCTGGTCGCGCTGTCGCCACAGGAACTCAGCCAATGTGAACGGGTGATCGGCATCGCCGCCGGCACCGGCAAGGTGCGCCCTATCCAGGCGGCGCTGAACGGTGGGTTCCTTGATTCACTGATCGTCGATGAAGACACGGCCGCAGCGGTGCTGCAGCAATATGAAGGAAAAGAACATGTCGCATGAAATGCTGAAACGCGAGATTGGCCGTTCAGGCATTGAGGCTTCGGCCATTGGACTGGGCACCTGGGCGATTGGCGGCTGGATGTGGGGCGGCACGGATGAAGCGCGCTCGATCAAGGCCATTCAGGCCTCCATCGATGCAGGCGTGAGCCTGATCGATACTGCACCGGCCTACGGTCAGGGTGTGGCTGAGGAAATTGTTGGCAAGGCGATCAAGGGCCGCCGTGATGAGGTGGTGCTGGCCACCAAATGCGGGCTGGTCTGGCATGTGCAGAAGGGCAATCATTTCTTCGACTACGATGGCGCGCCGGTGCATCGCTATCTGGGTAAAGACGCCATTGTCTATGAGGTTGAACAAAGTCTCAAACGCCTCGGCACCGATTACATCGATCACTACATCACCCATTGGCAGGACCCGACAACACCCGTGGCCGAAACGATGGAGGCGCTGGAACTGCTGAAAACGCAGGGCAAGATCCGCTCCATCGGGGCCAGTAACACCACGCCTGCCGATGTGCGCGCCTATCTGGCGGCCGGGCAGCTGGATGCGGTGCAGGAGGAATACTCCATGGTGCAGCGCGCAGTGGAGGCTGAGATGGCGCCGCTGTGTCAGGACAACGGGGTGTCGATCCTCAGCTATTCGTCGCTGGCGCTGGGCCTTTTGACTGGCAAAGTGGGCCCTGACCGGGTGTTTGAAGGCGATGACCAGCGCAAGGAAAATCCGCGGTTTTCCATTTCAAACCGGGAAAAGGTGGCCCGGCTGATGGCTGCGATTGACCCGATCGCCGCAGCGCATTCCGCCACCAAAGCGCAGGTGGTGATCGCCTGGACGCTGCAACAGCCCGGCATCACCTTCTCCCTCTGTGGGGCACGCGATGCGGCGCAGGCGGTGGAAAACGCCAAGGCCGGGCAGATCCGGCTCAGCGGTGATGACATCGCAGCGATCAGTGCAGCGGGCCGCACCCATCTGACAGATCTAAACAGCTAAGCCTCGCATAAACCCCGGCGGCGGATCCAACTGCCGCCCCGCGGGGCCTTGCCCCAAGAACAGACCCAAAAAACGCTGCGGCCCCCGTCAGCGCACGGAGAAGATATGCCCGATCAACGGACAAAAATCTGGCAAGACCTGAGTGATGACAGCGCCTTTGACGTTGTGGTCGTGGGGGGTGGTGTCAACGGGATCGGCACCTACCGCGAGCTGGCCTTGCAGGGGCTACGGGTGCTGCTGGTAGAACGCGGGGATTTCGCCAGCGGCTGCAGTGCGGCACCGTCGCGGATGATCCACGGTGGGCTGCGTTATCTGGAAAACGGTGAATTTGATCTGGTCCGTGAAAGCCTGCAGGAGCGGGATTCGCTGTTGCTGAATGCGCCGCATATGGTGCATCCGCTGCCGACAGTGATCCCGATCACCTCAACCTTTTCGGGCCTGTTCAATGCGGCGGCGTCCTTTCTGGGGCGCAGTGGCAAACCGGCGCGCCGCGGAGCCCTGCCGATCAAACTGGGGCTGGGCCTATATGATTGGGTGACACGCAAACGTCGCCTGATGCCCAAGCACAGCTTTGCCGGTCGTCGCCAGACCCGGGAAAACTGGCCGGGCCTGATGGCTGAGGCGCGCTATACCGCCACCTATCATGATGCCTGGATCGGCTTTCCGGAACGGCTGTGTGTGGAGATGCTGCAAGATGTGGCGCAGGCCGCGCCGCGCTGTCTGGCTCTGAATTATGCTGAGATCAGTAAGGACGCGGAGGGATACACCGTCACCTGCCAGCACAGCGGCCAGTCGGCGCAGGTGGCGCCACGGCTGATCATCAACGCAACCGGTGCTTGGCTGGATGAAACTGTGACGCAGCTGGGCGGGGCGGCACAGAAACGCATGGTGGAGGGCACCAAAGGATCGCATCTGATCCTTGATCACCCCGAGCTGCACGCGGCGCTGAGGGGCAGCATGGTGTTCTTTGAAAACGATGACGGGCGGGTTTGCATCGTCTTCCCGTTTCATGATCGCGTCTTGGCAGGCTCGACCGATATTCGGGTCAGCCATCCCGGCCGGGTGCGCTGTGAGCCGGAAGAGCAGGAATATATCCTGACCTCACTGCGCAATGTGTTTCCCGGGCTGGAGATTGCGGCGGATCAGATCGTGTTCAGCTATTCCGGCATTCGCCCGCTGCCGCAAAGCGATCAGGATTTCACCGGTCGTATCTCACGCGGGCATGACATTCGCCGGCTGGAAGGCACGGTGCCACAGCTGTGCATGATTGGCGGCAAATGGACCACCTTCCGCGCCTTTGCCGCGCAGGCCGCTGATGAGGCGCTGGAGCTGCTGGGGGTGACCCGCCGGGTGGAGACGCTGCAGCTGCCCATCGGTGGCGGCGCGGATTTCGCCGGGGCTGGCGAGGTGGCGCAGTCCTTACACACGACACATGGCCTGACGCCGGACCGCGCCGCACATTTGGTGCAGCGCTATGGCAGCAAGGCGGCGGAGGTTGCAGCGGCCTGTGGGCCCACTGATCAACCGCTGGCCCCTGCCACCCGGTACAGCCGGGCCGAGATTGCCCATCTGATTCGAACCGAGTTCGTGCAGAACCTCTCAGATCTGGTGCTGCGGCGCACGGATTTGGCGATCTCTGGCGCTTTGTCGATGCAGATCATTGAGGCCTTGGCGGATGTCATGGCTGAGGTGACATCGCTTTCCGCTGATCAGATCGCAGCGCAGAAAACCGCACTGATCGATGAGCTGACAACCTATCACGGCGTTGACGCCGCAACTTTGAACACTCGAAATACCGAAAGGACAGCGCAATGCGCATGAGCATGAAAGCCCGTATGAACCGGATGTTTAGCAACGGGGGCTGCTTGGATGTGGCCATCGATCACGGCGTCTGCAATGAGCCAAGCTTTATGGTGGGGCTGGAGGATATGCCGGCGGTGATGGACACACTGATTGGCGCCAAGCCAGATGCGATTCAATGTGCCTATGGTCAGGCCGATCTGCTGCAAAGCCGCCCTGAGAAGGATAAGCCTGCACTTGTCATGCGGATCGACATGGGCAACCCCTATAACGATCAGCGCCACCGGGTGATGTGGTCGATGCTGCAAAACGCCGAAGAGCCGATCATCGGCGCGTTGGAAATGGATGCGGCGGCGGTGGTTGTGAACCTGTTTATGCTGCCTGATGAGCCGGAGCTGTTCCGCCAATGTGTGGAAAACATCAGCCGGGTGCGCGCCTCCTGTGAGAAGTACGGCATGCCTTTGATGATTGAACCCTTGGTGATGCTGCCCAATGACGTGCGCGGGGGCTATCAGGTCGATGGCAATGCCGAAAAGATCGTTACCCTGACCCGGCTGGCCAGCGAAATGGGCGCAGACATCATCAAGGCGGACCCCACCGATGATCCTGAAGAGTTCCACCGCGTGGTCGAGGCGGCCCGGGTGCCGGTTCTGGTGCGGGGCGGCGGTAAGGATGATCTGCGTGCGGTTCTGAACAAATCGGCCGCGTTGATGCAGCAAGGTGCAAAAGGCATGGTCTATGGCCGCAATATCTATCAGCATGACAACCCGAAGGCCGTGGTCAACGCATTGATGGCGATGATCCATAATGGCGCGGGCGGCGAAGAAGCATGGGACATTTATAACCGTGGCTGAGGAACAGAAATATCTGCTGGGTCTGGATGCGGGCAACACGGTGATCAAGGACGTGTTGTTCGATCTGGACGGGCGACAGGTGGCGATGCAGGCGCTGGACGGTCAGACCACAACCCCTGCGCCGGGCCATGTGGAACGTGACTTGTCCGAACTGTGGCGCAACGCAGGTCAGGTGATCCGCGACTCCGTTGCAGAGGCCGGGATTGCGCCCTCGCAAATCGCGGGCGTGGGCTGTGCGGGGCATGGTAACGGGCTCTATGCGCTCGACAAAGCGGGGGCGCCCCTTCTGGGGATCCAGTCACTGGACACCCGCGCCGCCGCGGTGGCTGAGGAGATTTCTGCCGCAAATGGCGCGGCGCTGCATGACATCTGCCTGCAACGCCCCTGGCCATCGCAGACGCCGGTTCTGCTGGCCTGGGTCAAGCGCCACCAACCCGCGGTCTATGCCCAGATCGGTACGGTGCTGCTGTGCAAGGATTTCATCACTTATCGGCTTACCGGCGCACGTGTGACTGAGATTTCTGACATGTCGGGCTGCGGTTTGACGCTGATGCCGGACTGCCGCTATGACGCTGACCTCATGGCGCTCTACGGGTTGTCAGATGCGATGGATCTGCTGCCGCCAATGGTGCAGCCGGCTGACATCGCGGGCCATGTGACGGCAGAGGCTGCTGCCGCAACGGGTCTGGCCGAAGGCACCCCGGTCATTGGCGGCTATTTCGATGTCATCTCCTCAGCGCTGGGATCCGGGGTGTGCCGTGACGGCGAAGCCTCGATCATTGCGGGGACCTGGTCGATCAATCAGGTCTTCTCGGCCCAGCCGGTGCGGGACGACAATGTTTTTATGGCCTCAGGTTTTGCGCCGGGACGCTTCGTGAATATCGAAGCCTCGGCCACCTCGGCGGCCAATCTGGAATGGTATGTCCGCGAACTGGTGGAACGTGGCGCCCATCACGATGATCCCTTTGGGCTTTGCAACGATTTGGTTGGCCAGGTCACCCCGGCGCTGGATGATCCGATCTGTCAGCCGTTCCTTTATGGGTCGGGGCAGGGGGCCGATTATCGCGGGGGGTACTTCGGGCTGGCTGGTTGGCACGGCGAAGCTCACATGCTGCGCGCCCTGTTCGAAGGGGTGGTGTTTGAGCACCGCCGCCATATTGAGGTGCTGCGCCACGCGGGCGTACGGTTTGACGGTGCCGTTCTGTCGGGAGGTGGATCACGTAGTCCACACTGGCCGCAGATCTTTGCCGATTGTCTGGGCCTGCCGATCCGGGTGGCGGAGGCGCGCGAAACCGGGGCGCTGGGCGCGGCCATTGGTGTGGCCGTGGCGGTTGGACTGGCCGAGGATTATGAGGCTGCCGTGGGGCGCATGACCCGCGCCAAGGCGGATTTCACCCCTGATCCGACGATGCAGGCACACTATGATCAGCGCTATCAGCTTTATTGCGATCTGAACGCGGCGATGCAACCCCTTTGGGCACGGCTGAACCAGATGCGGGACGCGTGAAATGACCCAATTGGATGGAGAGTATGACTACGTCATCGTTGGCGCGGGCACGGCGGGCTGCGTGCTGGCCAACCGGCTGAGTGCGGATCCCAACAACAAGGTGCTGCTGCTGGAGGCGGGGAAAAGCGACAACTATCACTGGGTGCATATCCCGGTGGGTTACCTTTACTGCATCGGCAATCCGCGCACCGACTGGATGATGAAAACCGCGGCTGAGCCCGGGCTGAACGGGCGTTCCCTGACCTACCCGCGTGGCAAGGTGCTGGGCGGCTGCACCTCGGTCAACGGGATGATCTACATGCGCGGCCAGGCGGCTGACTATGACCTGTGGCGCCAGATGGGCAATCCCGGCTGGGGCTGGGACGATGTGTTGCCCTACTTCCTGCGGTCCGAGGATCACCACGGCGGCGACAGCGCGATGCATCGCGGTGGCGGCGAGTGGAAGGTCAGCAAACAGCGGCTTAACTGGGATATCCTCAGCGCGGTGCAGGAGGGGGCGAAGGAGTTTGGCATTCATCCCCGCGCAGATTTCAACGGCGGCAACAACGAAGGCTCCGGCTATTTCGAGGTGAACCAACGCAACGGCGTGCGCTGGAACACCGCCAAAGGATTCCTGCGTCCGGCGATGAAACGGGGCAACCTGCGGGTCCTGACTGAGGCCGAGACCAAACGGCTGACGATGGAGGGTACCTGCGTCACCGGGGTTGAGTTTCTGCGTGGTGGTCAGGTGACCATGGTCAAGGCACGGCGTGAGGTGTTGCTGGCAGCCGGCGCGATCAATTCGCCTAAAGTGTTGGAGCTATCCGGCATCGGCCGGCCAGAGGTGCTGGCAGAACATGGCATTGCACCCCGGCATGAGTTGTCAGGGGTGGGCGAAAACCTGCAGGATCACCTGCAAATCCGCACGGTCTACAAGGTGCAGGATGCCAAGACGCTGAACACCATGGCGAACTCGCTGCTTGGCAAGGCCAAGATCGCGCTGCAATACGGGCTGAGCCAAAGCGGCCCGATGTCGATGGCGCCCAGCCAGTTTGGCATGTTCACCAAATCGCGTCCTGATCTGGAGATTCCGGATCTGGAGTATCACGTGCAGCCGCTGTCGACCGACAAGCTGGGCGATCCTTTGCATCCTTTCCCGGCGATCACCGTATCGGTCTGTAATTTGCGGCCTGACAGTTTGGGCACATGCCATATCCAAAGCGCCAATCTGAACCAGCAGCCGGACATCCGGTTGAACTACCTGTCGGCTGAAAGTGACAAGGCGGTTGCCGTTGCATCGATCAAACAGGTGCGTCAGGTGATGACGGCGGCGGCTTTGGAAAAACACAAGCCGCAGGAGATATTGCCGGGCCCGGGATGTGCCACGGATCGCGATATTCTAAACGCCGTTGGCGATATTGCGACGACCATTTTCCATCCCGTTGGGACCTGCAAAATGGGCACGGATGAGGGCGCCGTGGTTGATCCGCAATTGCGGGTTCACGGGTTGCAGGGGCTGCGGGTGGTTGACGCCTCAATCATGCCCAAGATCGTTTCGGGCAACACGGCTTCACCCGTGGTGATGATCGCGGAAAAGGCGGCGGATATGATCCTGAAGGGCGCGTGAGATGACAGTGATGGTCATCGCAGAGCTGACGCCCGTACCGGGGCAGGGGGAGGGGCTGCGCCGCGCGGTGCAGACCCTGACCGTGGCCAGCCGGGCCGAAGAGGGGTGCCTGTCCTACCGCCCGCTGCTTGATCCGGCGCGGCCGGGTACAATTGTGATCCTGGAAACCTGGCGCGATGCTGAGGCTGTGGTCAGTCATGGCAAGACCGAGGCAATGGCGCAGTTCAAGGCGGCGATCAAAGGTGCCGAAGTGGTGGTCACGCGGCACCGGATTTCCGCCGCTTAGTCACGTCACGCCGCGCGTTTACGGGCGAAAAACCAATAGAGAAGCGTCGCCGAATCCGGCGGCGCTTTTGCGTCGTTGGGGCTTTCAGGGGAATCTTGGCGTTTTTGCAATCCTGTGCATTAAATTCTGTTTTGCATTCTCCAAAATTCTGTAATGCCTTTCTGTTGTCTGTTTATTATATTGTTTTGTTTATGCATTTTCTTCTTGCACGGCTGTGCAAAAATCCGTTGACAATGAGGCCCCCCGTGCCGCAGGCTGGTATGCAGGCCGGGAGGCATCGCGGGCGGCTGGCATTCGGCTTGCTTGCGGTCAGAAGACAAGAGACGGGAGGGGCACGTCGTGGGAGGACGAGCGCTGCGCAGCCAAAGTGAGGGCGCGCTGACATGAGCAATCCAGAAATGCTGGGCGGCAAAGAAAGCCGCCGTTTGCAGCGGTTGAAGTACCGCTTGCGTATTGGCTGGCGCGAACCAACAGCGTTGATCGGTGTGCTGCTGACGGTGCTGTTTGCCTATCTGATCGTCGTGCCGATCATCTCACTGCTTTATGACTCGATCGAAATTCAGTTTGGTGATGGCCGTCGGGCCGGTGGCCAGATGGGCGATCTGACCACCTATTATTTTGATCGGGCTCTGTTTTCGCCAGTGGCCAGTGATCTGTTCTGGGAACCGCTGTCGCATACGCTGTCGGTGTCTGCCGGGGCGATCACCCTGTCGCTGAGCATCGGGGGCATGTTGGCCTGGCTCTTGGCGCGGACGGATATGTTTGCGCGCCGCTGGTTCGCCACCGCGCTTATCGTGCCCTATATGCTGCCCAGCTGGACCTTTGCACTGGCCTGGCGCACCCTGTTTAAGAACCGCGAAGTTGGGGGTCAGCCGGGGTGGCTGGAATCGATGGGGTACACGCCGCCGGATTGGCTGGCCTATGGCCAGGTGCCGATCACGGTTATTCTGGCCCTGCATTACACCCCTTTTGTGATCCTGCTTTTTGGCAACGCCCTGCGCCGCTTTGACAGCCAGTTGGAAGACTCCGCGCGTATTCTGGGGGCCAAACCGGGCACCGTGGCGCGCCAGATCATCCTGCCGCTGATGCTGCCGGCGCTGATGTCGGCGACCGTGCTGATCTTTGCCAAATGTCTGGGGGAGTTCGGTGTGTCTTACGTGCTGGGCCTGCCGGTGGACTATGATGTGCTGGCGACCTCGCTCTATCGTTCGATCAGTTCGCGTCAGCCCGGTGTGGCGGCGGTGATTGCCATGGCGATCCTGTTGATCGGCGTCGTGTCGCTGCTGATTGACGCAAGGCTGGTGCGCGAAAGCCGCCGCTTTGTCACCGTGGGTGGCAAAGGGTCGATGAATCGCAAGACCCGGCTGGGGATCTATCGCCTGCCCGCCACGGCGATTGCGGCGATCATCTTCGTGCTGTCGGTTTGCCTGCCGCTGTTTGTGCTGATGGCATCGACCGTCATGAAGGTGCCGGGCTTCTTTGCCTGGGATAATTTCACGCTGGATTACTGGATTGGCGAAAACCTCGACACCGTCGCCTACACCACCGGCATTCTCTATACGTCCGACCTTTGGAATGCGATGTGGAACACATTGCGCATCGTGGGCTTTGCCTCACTTTGCAGCGGCTTCCTGGGCCTTCTGGTCGGCTATGTTGTCGTGCGCTCCCCCGTGCGACCGGTGGGCAGTTTCCTGCGCCAGGTTACGTTCTTCCCATACCTGGTACCCGGGATCGCTTTTGCGGCTGCCTACCTTTCTTTGTTTGCGGTGCCACGTGGGCCAATCCCGGCCCTTTATGGCACCGCAGCGATCCTGATCCTGGCGCTGATGGCGGATCAGATGCCCTATGCCAGCCGGGCCGGGATCTCGGCGATGATGCAGCTGGGCAAAGACCCTGAGGAGGCCGCGCAGGTTGCGGGCGCCGGTTGGTTCCGCCGGATGATCGCGGTGGTCATCCCGATCCAGAAGGGTGCGCTGGTCGCAGGTGTGATCCTGCCGTTCATTTCGGGGATCCGCGGCCTTAGCCTGTTTGTGATCCTTGCGGTGCCGGGCACCGATGTGCTGACCACGTTTTCGCTGCGCCTGTTGGATTACAACTACACACAAGCCGCCAATGCGATCGTGCTGATCATCTCGGCCATTGCCTACTTCGGCACGCTGGCGGCGCAGAAAATCACCAAAACAAACCTCGCTGACGGATTGGGGGGATAACCGATGCCGACGATCAAGCTGACTTCGGTCGACAAACAATATGACAAGAGCAGCCCCGTAAAGGCAGTGGATGATCTGAACCTTGAAATCGGTGATGGTGAGTTCATGTGCCTGCTTGGGCCATCGGGCTGCGGCAAGACCACCACGCTGCGGATGATAGCGGGCCTGGAAAACCTATCTGAAGGCGCGATCCAGGTGGGCGACCGGTTGGTCGACAGCGCCAATGACGGGGTGTTTGTGCCGCCCGAAAAGCGTGGCATGGGGCTGGTGTTTCAGTCTTATGCGCTGTGGCCGCACCTGACGATTGAGCGCAACACGGATTTCGGTCTGCGCCTGCGCAAAGTGCCGAAAGCTGAGCGCGAAGAGCGTGTGAATCACGTGATGAAGACGCTGGGAATTGAGCAATATCGCGATCGCTACCCCTCGCAACTGTCCGGTGGGCAACAGCAGCGGGTTGCCTTGGCGCGGATGCTGGCAGTGAACCCTGAGGTGCTGCTGCTGGATGAGCCGCTGTCGAACCTTGATGCCCGGCTGCGTCTGGAAATGCGGGCGGAGCTGAAGCGTATTCACAGCGCCTTTGGCACCACCATCGTCTTTGTGACCCACGACCAGTGGGAGGCGATGACACTGGCGACCCAGATCGCGGTGATGAACCAGGGCACCCTGCAGCAGGTGGGCACGCCTGAGGATATTTATGACCGCCCCGCCAACCGCTTTGTGGCTGAATTTGTCGGCAGCCCGCCGATCAACATCGTTGAGATGCACGATGGCGGTGACGCCGGGTTGCGTCAGGCGCTGCGGGCGCATTTGCAGGGGGATTATGCCGATGGGGCCGAGATTGCCTCGGTCGGGATGCGGCCTGAAAACATCCAGATTGCAGCTTCGCCTGCGGCGGTTTCGGACAGCGATTTCCAGCGTCCGATGGTCGTCACCGCGGTGCTGCCAACTGGGGGCAGCTGGATTGTCGAGATGGCGGATAACGGCAGCCAGTTTTTTGCAACCACCAACCAGCCGCCGGTGCTGAACGCAGGGGACAAAGGCGTCTACAGCCTGATCCCCGGGGCGATGCACAGCTTTGACGGCAAGGGCGCGCGGTTGCAGCCGCTGGCAGAGGAGGCCAGCGCAACACAAAACATCCGAGTGGCGGGTTAACCGCCACCGGGCACCAACGTGGAGGAGAAGACTATGAAGAAGATGACCAAAACCCTGTTAAAAAAAAGTTGCCTGGCTGGCGCAGCCCTGGGCGCGATGGTTGGGGCCGCTCAGGCTGAGGACTTCAACATCGATGCCTTGATCGAAGCTGCCAAAGCCGAGCCGGGGATCACCATCTACGCCAGCACGGGTAAAATCAAAAAGGCCGCTGCCGCCTTTACCGAACTTTACGGGATTGAGGCGACAGGCACCAAGGTGAAGGGCGCCGCGCAGATCGAACTGGTGGTGCGTGAGGCGCAGGCCCGCAACATCGTCGGTGATGTGATCATTTCCTCGGACGCGGGTGCCGCGCTGGCACAGCTGCTGCCGTCGGGCATCGTGGCCAGCTGGACCCCGCCGGATCTGGCAGGGGATATTCGTGACGACAGCAAAGACCCGCTGGTGGTGTGGCGTGATCCGTCGCTTTGGACCTACAACAACGAAGACGGCGGTGCCTGCCCGGTCTCCAATATCTGGGAATTGACCGGCGAAGAGTGGGCCCGTCGTGTCACCATGGAAGATCCGCTGAACAAACCGTCGTTCATTGACTGGTTCAACCAGATGGAAATGCATGGCGATGATAAGATGGCCGCGGCCTATGAGGCGCATTTTGGCAAGGCGCTGGACACCTCTGGCCAAAGCGCAACCAAAACCTGGGTGCAGATGATCGCGGCCAATGCGCCCTTGTTGACCGACAGCTCTTCCGGCGCGGCTGAGGCGATTGGCACCCGGGGTCAGGACAAGCCGTTCTTTGGTCTGGTGGCTTCGGCCAAATACCGTGATGTCAGCCCCGAAGGTCTGGCCATGGCCCCCTGTGAGGGCATTGAGCCTTCGATCGGGTTCGCCAAACCGGGCTACGGTCTGATCGCAGATGGCACCGGCAGCCCCAATGCGGCGAAACTGTTCCTGCACTATATGATGACGGCGGACGGCGTGATGCCGATGACCTCGGATGGCAAACTGTCGGGCAATGGCGCCGTACCTGCCAACCCCAAGGATATTTCCAACGCCGCCGCCTTGGTCGATGACCTGACGCCGCATATCGCGGCCACGGGCATGGATGACTTCGACCTGCGTCAGGACTGGCAGGATTTCTGGCGCATCCACTACAAGCGCTAAGTGAAACGGGGTGGCTGCCAAAGCGGCGGCCACCTGACCCAACAATTGAGAATGACATGAGCCAAGCCACCCCTGAAACAAGTGTTAAGATGCCTACTGGGTTTGACCCTGAGGACAGTGCGCAGCTGCGCGCGGAGGCGATAGCTGCGGCGACGGCCGTGGCACCGGGGCTGAAGGCGGCGTTCCGGTCCAAGATGGCTGTCGATTTCAAAAAGGACCTGCGCGATATCGTCACCGAACACGACCGCGCTGCCGAGGTGGCAATTACCGAGCACCTGCTGAGCGCAGTGCCGCAGTCCGAGGTTTTGGGCGAAGAAGGGGGCCTGCGTGGCAGCGGGCCGGTGCGCTGGTATGTTGATCCCATTGACGGCACGGCAAATTTTGCCCGGGGGTTGCCGAACTGGTGCATCTCCATCGGGGCGTTTGTGAATGGCCAGATCGTGGCGGGCGTGATCGTGGACCCGATGGGCGGCAATGTGTTTAGCGCGGATCTGCGGGGGGCTTACCTGAATGACGCCCCGATGCGGTCCAATGCAGCGCAGGAGGCGCGGTTCGCTACGCTGATTTCCAGCTACCCGGCGGCCCGCGATTTCACGGCGGACGGCAAAGCGGCCGCGCTGGAGGACTTTGGCCAGTTGGTTGAGGGGTTCTCCTCGGTGCGTCGCAATGGCAGCGCCGCCTTGGGGCTGGCCCATGTGGCGGCGGGCTGGGCGGATGCTGCGGCTGGATTTGGCATCAATGCCTGGGATGTGACCGCGGCCGTGTTGATTTTACGCCAGTCAGGTGGGCGCTATTTGCCGTTTGCCTATGGCGAGACCCCGGCGGCAGAGCCGGCCTTTGAACATCCCGGCTACATCGCCATCGGGGCGGGGGGCGATTACCCGCTTTTGGCCCAGACCTGGGCCCGTATCGCGGCGTCGCGATCCTAAGGCGGCGCAATAACGCGCATTGAAGACTAAGAGACAAGACAACATGACCCATCCATCGGCGACCAACACTCTGACGCAAGTGAGCAAAGCGCGTCTTTCAGATGCCGAGGCGCTGGACCTGCGCGCGGACTTCTGTCTGCAGCTGATCCGGCAGGCGGGCGATGTGGCGTTGGACGGTTTTGCGCGCCAGGTGCAGGGGCAGGCCGCAGGGCAGGCGGGGCAACCACTGGCGACCAAAGGCCCGCAGGATTTCCTGACCGAGACCGATCTGGCCGTCGAAGAGTTTATCCGGGCGCAGGTGGCTGAGGCCTTTCCTGCAGATGGGTTCTTTGGGGAAGAAACGGGCCAAGTCGCGGGAGAGGCCATCTGGATCGTTGACCCGATCGATGGCACGGCAAACTTTGCCCGCGCCATTCCCCACTATTGCATCGCAATTGCGCTGGTGCTGCGCGGTCAGCTGGAATTTGGCGCGATCTACGCCCCCAGCACGGATGAGATTTACTGGGCACGGCGCGGGGCTGGGGCCTACCGCAATCAGACCCGGCTGAATGTGGCCGCGACGCAGGATGTGGCGCAGGCGACTTATGAGCTGGGCTGGTCAAACCGGCACAGCAATCAGGCATATTTGGACATTCTCGCCCAGCTGCTGGACGGTGGCGTCAACGTGCGCCGTGCTGCGTCCGGAGCCTTGGCGTTGGCCTATGTGGCGGACGGGCGCTCAGATGGCTATGCCGAATTGGACATGAACGCCTGGGACTGTCTGGCGGGATTGCTGATGGTGGCGGAGGCCGGCGGCATCGTTGGCGGCACAGCGCTGAGCGGCGATTTGACCAGCGGGGGTTCCGTTCTGGCGGTGGCACCGGGGGTTTCAGACCTGTTGATCCGCGCCAGTGGCATTGCGCCGCAAGACGCCTGATCGCAGTATTTACCGCGGTCTGACCGACCCGCGCCAAACCGGGTGGGCGACAAACCGCGTGGGCGGCGGCAAGGTTTCAAGTGCAGGCTGCGGTTCGTTGATCAGCTGTGTGATATGCTGCGTGATCTCATCTAGCGGCTGGCGGAAGGTGGTCAGGTTGTAACTGCTCCAGCCGGCCTGTTCGATGTCATCAAAGCCGATCACACACAGCTCCTCGGGCACCTTCAGGCCAAACTCATTGCGGGCCACATCCATGAAGCCGCAGGCCAGAAGATCGGTGATGCAGAAGGCACCATCGGGGCGGTTTTGCCCGCTGAACAGCCGCCGCGCCACTTCGGCCCCTGAGGCATAATTCGAGGCACCGCTGCGGGTCACGGTGACGTCGACACCCTGTGCTTTGGCTTCCTCCACAAAGGCGGTTTCGCGTGCCAAAAGGCTGGGCGTGCCCACGTCCGAGGCCACCAGCGCGATGGTCTGACAGCCGACCCGGTGCAACATATGGAAGGCCTCCCGCGCCGAAGCCCGGTTGGAGACCATGATGTTTTCGGTGCCGCTAACGCTCTGGTCGCGGTTGGCAACAATCACCCGCTGGCCACTGCGCACACAGGTTTCAATCAGGGCTTCATCAGGCTGACCTGACAGAACAACCGAGGCATCCGCCCGATAATAAAGCGTCTGACGCAATGCGCGGTTTACCCCGCTGTCACCAGAGGCATTGACGATCATCACCACCTTGTTGGCGGCCTGCAGATCGCGGGTCAGGATTTCGATGAATTTCGACTGATAGGGCGATGCCATATCGGCGGCGACCAGACAGACAATATTGCTGTTTTCCTGGATCAAACCGCGGGCCAGATGGTTGACGTGGTAGCCCAGCGTATCGGCCGCTGCCATCACCTTGTCCCGGGTCGCCTTGGAGACTGAGGCCCCTTCGGTAAAGGTGCGCGACACCGCCGATCTGGACACGCCAGCCAGCTCTGCAACCTGCTGGGCGCTGACAAAAGACTTGCCTGATTTGTCTTTCATGCGGCTTCTCTGGTTTGACCAATAGTGTGCACGGCTGTGCAGGGAGGGCGGTGCCTTGCGGGCCACCACCAGGGTTGGGCAAAGCATAGCCGCAGGAATGTAACGATTCAATGACGATAGCGGCACTTGCACTGACCGAAATTGTTGTTGTTTCCCTGTAATTCGGTGAGAAAATACTGGCGTCAATGGCTGCGGCAGGCTATTTTGCACAGGTGTGCAAAATTCGAAATCGGATCTGTCGCGCGGCAGGACATCAGCAGGAAGCCAAATGACCAAACAGCAAACTGAAGTGACAGACCCCAGCGCCAAAGCTGCAGCGCAAAAGGCGAATGTGCCCTTTATCGAACGGCCCCCGCTGACCTTGATTGCGCAAGGCGTGGGGCCGGAGAAGGTTGACCTCTATATCGGCGGGACAGAAGGCGCACGGGATGTTGGCCAATTGCAGGACCTGGGGATCACCACAGTGATCAACTGCGCGGTTAATCTGGACATCAACTATGTCACTGAGCCCAATTTGCAGGCCGAGGGGGACAAGCGTGCCACCGGCACCGCACTCATTCGCTGTTACAAAATCGGCTTGGTCGATGGCCCGGGCAATCCGCGCGACATGTTGCTGGGTGGTTATTTCATTCTGGAAAGCGCGCTGAGCCAGCAGATTCCGGAGAAAGCATCCTACCCTGTGCGGGATCGCGGTCACGTCTTGGTGCATTGTCGCGGCGGGCGCAGCCGGTCGGTTGCGCTGGTGGCATTGTTCCTGCACAAAGATCAGCCTGAGCGCTTCGCAACTTTGGACGATGCAATCGCCCATATACGTGACAAACGCGACTTGCATCCGGATGAATGGTTTGAAACCCCGAAACAGGTGCTGATCGACGCCGCCGAACATGCGGCAAACGCAATAGACCTGCTGCGTGCCCCCACTGCGGGGTAGGTGGCTGACAGAAGGATACCCTATGCTGCGCTATTTTGCCTGGCCGTTTCTCTTTACCGCTATTGGGCTTGTGCTGTGTTTCTGGCTGGGCTGGTTTTACAGCGGCACGCTGGGCGGGGCGCTGGCGTTTCTGCTGACCGGTGCAATTCTTGCGGTGCTGGAAATCTCGCTGTCCTTCGACAATGCAGTGGTGAACGCCCACAAGCTGAAAACGATGCGGCCGGAATGGCAGCGCAGGTTCCTGACATGGGGGATTCTGATCGCGGTTTTCGGCATGCGGATCGTCTTCCCGCTGCTGATCGTGGTGATCGCCGCCAAGATCGGCCCTGTGTCAGCGGTGGTTTTGGCCGCCTCGGATCCTGATGCCTATGCAGCCATTATCAGTGACGCCCATCTGCCGATTGCGGCTTTTGGCGGTTCTTTCCTGATGATGGTGGCGCTGACCTATTTTGTGGATGACGGCAAAGAGGTCGACTGGATCCGGGCATTGGAGTGCAAACTGCGGGCCTGCGCTTCAATCCGGGGGCTGGAAATCGCGTTTGTGCTGGCAATCGCAGTTGGCTTCACGCTGGTGCTGCCGGGGCCAAAAGGGGCGCAGTTCCTGTTTGCCGCTGTCTGTGGCCTGCTGACCTTCCTTGTGGTCGAATTTGCCAGCCACTTTCTGGACAATGAATCAAAGTCCACCACAGGGGCCGCGACAGGGGGCTTTGGCGCCTTCATGTATCTGGAGGTGCTGGATGCCTCTTTCAGTTTTGATGGGGTGATTGGGGCCTTTGCCTTGACGCAGAACCTGTTTTTGATCGCCATTGGTCTGGGGATCGGGGCGTTTTATGTACGGGCGATGACCATCATGCTGGTGGAAAAGCAAACGCTGGCAGAGTTGCGGTATCTCGAACATGGTGCCTTTTATGCGATCCTGTCGCTGTCGATCATCATGTATGTGCAGGTTTTGGTGCATATTCCTGAGGTGATCACCGGGCTGATTGGCGCGGCCTTCATTGGGCTGTCGCTGTGGTCATCCCTGCGACACAACAAGTTAGAGCGTTTGCAGAGCTCAGCTTAAACCCTGAAATCAGCTCAACTATCTTACGCCGTGCGGCTTTGCTGCGCGGCGTTTTTGCATGTGCCGGACCCTCATTTCAGCTGGCGAAATCGATACGGACGAAAAGGGTTGAGTTTTTTCGGAAATAATGAAATGTGTATAATCGAACAAAAAACGAATATGCGTACGCTGTGTTGAGAGGTGCAGCGACTGGCCTAAACGGCGAAAGGGGGAGGGATGATCAATCCAATGGAGATGACCGGCCGCAATGTGCTGGTCACCGGCGCAGCGCAGGGCATCGGTGAAGCGGTTGCACGTCTGGCGCATGATCTGGGGGCCCATGTCATTTTGAACGATATGCAGGCCGATAAGCTGCAGGCGCTGGCGGATGATCTGGGGGACCGGGTCACCTGCCACGTCGGGTCAGTTTCCGATCAGGCCTTTGTGCAGGGCATGGTGGCACAATCGGTCGCGGATCTGGGAACGATCCACGGTCTGGTGAACAATGCGGGCATCGTGCGGGCCGCGATGGCGCGTAACATGACGCAGGACACCTGGCAGCAGGTGATCGATGTGAACCTCTCCGGTGTGTTCTACTGCCTGCAGGCCGTGGGGCAGCACATGCTGGAGCGGCGCGAAAACGGCTGTGAGGCACCGGCCTCAATCGTCAATATCAGCTCAGACGCCGGGCGCCGCGGCACCATCGGGCAGATCAACTACGGCGCGGCGAAATCCGGCGTTATGGGGCTGACCATGTCCGCTGCCCGTGAATGGAGCCAGTTTGGATTGCGCGTCAACTCCGTGCTGTTCGGGGTGGTCGAAACACCGATGACCGAGGTGATCCGGTCCGACAAATTCCGCGATGGCGTGATGGCCCAGGTGCCGATGAAGCGTTTCTCAACCCCCGAAGAGGTCAGCCAGCCGGTGTGTTTCCTGTTGTCGGAGGGATCCAGCTACATGACGGGGCAGCATGTCTCGGTAAATGGGGGATATACCATTGGCGTTTGAGGGCGACAGCAGCGCTGTGACCGGTTTCGCCGAGGTCTCGGGGTACAGCGAAGAACAACGCATGATCCGCGACAGTATCGCCAAGATATGTGAGCCATATGATGACCACTACTGGCTGGAACGCGATAACGACGGCCAGTTCCCGCATGATTTCTGCAATGCCATTGCCGAAGCAGGGTTCATGGGGATCGCCATGCCCGAGGCCTACGGCGGCGCCGGGCGCGGCATCACCGAGGCCGCGACGATGGTGCAGGCGATCACCGAAAGCGGTGCGGCCAATGCAGGCTTCGCTGCCATTGCGATCAATATCTTCGGCCTGAACCCGGTGGTGGTTTTCGGAACAGAAGACCAGAAACAGCGCTGGCTGCCGGGCATCATCAACCGGACCGATACAGCGTGTTTTGCGGTGACAGAGCCCAACACCGGCCTTGATACCACCCGCCTGAAAACCCGGGCCAGCTGGCAGGGCAATCATTGGGTGGCGCATGGCTCCAAAACCTGGACCTCAACGGCGCAGCAGGCCAACAAGATGCTGCTGATTGCCCGCACACGTGAGGAAAGCGAAACGGAACGCCCGATCGACGGTCTGTCCCTGTTTTACACGGATCTGGACCGCAGCAAAGTTGAGATCCGCGAGATCGCCAAGATGGGCCGCAAATGTGTCGACTCCAATCAGGTCTTCATCGACGGGTTGGAGATCCCGCCTGAGGATCTGATCGGGGAAGAGGGCAAAGGGTTCCGTTACCTGCTGCATGGTCTGAACGCAGAACGCATCCTGATTGCGGCCTCATTGGTGGGCATCGGGCGTTGTGCGTTGGATCGGGCAGCGCGCTATGCCCGCGAACGCGAGGTGTTTGGCCGCCCGATCGGGCAGAACCAGGGCATTCAGCACCCGCTTGCCGAAAGCTGGGCCGAACTGGAAGCGGCGAACCTGATGGCCTTCCGCGCGGCCGCGCTTTACGACGCTGGGCATGATTGCGGCAAAGAGGCGAATGCCGCCAAGTATCTGGCTGCGGAGGCCGCGTTCAAAGCCACGACCAACGCGGTGATGACCCACGGTGGGATGGGCTACGCCAAGGAGTATCACGTCGAGCGCTACATGCGTGAAGCGATGATCCACCGAATTGCGCCGGTCAGCCCGCAGTTGATCCTTTGTTATCTGGCCGAGAAAGCACTTGGCCTTCCCAAAAGCTACTAAGCCGAGATCGGCGCGCGCTGGCGAGGGCGCGCGGCTGATGCGGCACGACGAAAGGGGCCCTTATGGCACGACAGGCCAAAGCCTACATTGCTGGTATCTACGAACATCCAACCCGCAAAGCGGTGGATAAAACCGTGCCGCAGCTGCACGCCGAGGTGGCGCGTGGTGCGCTGGCTGATGCCGGGTTGACCAAAGATGACGTTGATGGGTTCTTCTGTGATGGGTCGGTGCCCGGCCTTGGGGGCATGAGCCTGGCCGAATACATGGGTCTGAACCTCACCTACACCGATAGCAGTGAAACGGGCGGCAGTTCCTGTCTGGTGCATGTCGGGCATGCGATGGCGGCGATTGCGGCGGGCAAATGCAATGTGGCGCTGATCACATTGGCCGGGCGGCCGCGGGCCGAAGGGCTCCAAACCCTCGGCTCACGCGCCCGTGGTGATGACCTGCCGGAACGTGGGTTCGAACTGCCTTACGGGCCGATGGTGACCAACCTCTATGCGATGGCTGCGATGCGCCACATGTATGAGTTTGGCACCACCTCGGAACAGTTGGCCTGGGTCAAAGTGGCCGCCAGTCAACACGCACAGCACAACCCCAACGCCATGCTGCGGGATGTTGTGACGGTTGAGGATGTGGTGAACAGCCCGATGATCAGTGATCCGCTGCACCGGCTGGATTGCTGCGTGATTTCCGATGGTGGCGGCGCCTTGGTGGTGGTCAGCCCTGAGGTGGCCAAGACGCTCGGCTCACGCTGTGTGAAGGTGCTGGGGCAGGGCGAAGCGGTCAAACATCTGGATGCGGGACAGGTTGATCTGACTTACACCGGGGCTGCACGTTCAGGGCCTATCGCCTTTGCTGAGGCGGGGCTGCGCCCGCAGGACATGCACTATGCCTCCATCTACGACAGTTTCACCATCACCGTGGTCGAAACGCTCGAGGACCTCGGGTTTTGCGAGAAGGGCAAAGGTGGCGCCTTTGTTGCCGATGGCAACCTGATTTCCGGCGTCGGAAAGCTGCCGTTCAACACCGATGGGGGTGGCCTTTGCAACAATCACCCGGCCAATCGGGGTGGCATGACCAAAGTGATCGAAGCGGTGCGCCAACTGCGCCATGAGGCGCATCCGGCGGTGCAGGTGCCAAACTGTCAGCTGGCCCTTGCCCATGGCACCGGCGGTCAGATTTCCCAGCGCACAGGCGCCTCCACCCTTATTTTGGGGAGCAATGACGCATGAGTGACACGCGTATCTATCCAGATCCCGCAATCAACATGGAAACCGAGGCCTATTGGCAGGGCTGCAGCGACGGCAAGCTGCTGCTGAAACGCTGCGATGACTGTCAGGAGGTGCATTTTTACCCCCGTGCGATCTGCCCACGCTGTTTTTCAGACAACACCAGCTGGTTTCAGGCATCGGGGCGGGGGCGGATCTATTCCTATTCCGTGACCCGCCGGGCCCAGCCCCCGTTTGCGATTGCCTATGTGCGCCTTGAGGAAGGTGTGACGATGCTGAGCAATATTGTGGAGGCGGATTTTGACACGCTGGCGGTCAATCAGCCGGTGGAGGTGACCTTTGTCACCAGCGAAGGCGGGCAGGCCCTGCCGGTGTTTCGTCCCCGTAATGCGGCGGAGGGCTGATCATGTCTGAGATGCAAGTGCCGGACAGTCAGCAGCGCCCATTGGATGGGGTGCGAGTGATCGATCTGACCAATATGCTGATGGCACCCTATACTACGCAGATCCTTGGCGATCTGGGGGCGGATGTTATCAAGGTCGAAGCACCGGAAGGCGACCCGATCCGCAAAATCGGCCCCTATCGCAATCCCGGCATGGGGCCGATTTTCCTCAACACCAACAGGTCCAAACGGTCGATTGTTCTGGACCTGAAATCCGCAGATGGTCACGCCGCCCTGCTGGAACTGCTGAAGGAGGCGGATCTGTTGGTCTATAACCGCCGGCCGCAGGTCATGGCGCGTTTGGGCCTGTCTTATGAAACCGTGCAGGCCATCAATCCCCGGCTTCTTTATGTTGGGATTTACGGATACGGGCAGGATGGTCCCTATGCGGCGAAACCTGCCTTTGATGACCTGATCCAAGGGGCGGTGGCCATTCCTTCCTTTGCGCAGATCGCCGCGGGCGGCGGACGGCCTGCCTATTCGCCTGCGGCGATTGTGGATCGCTGCGTTGGCCTCTGGGCTGTGGGGCAGATCAATGCGGCGCTGTTTCATCAGCTGAAAACCGGACAGGGGCAGCGCATCGACATCCCGATGTTTGAGATGATGACCTCTTTTGTTTTGGGCGAACACTTCTCGGGCCAGACCTATGAACCGCCGATTGGGCCGCCGGGCTATGCACGGTTGCTGTCAACTGATCGGCGCCCTTATGAAACCCGCGACGGCTATGTCTGCGTGATGATCTACACCGACCGGCACTGGCAGGCCTGGTTTGATGCGCTGGGCACACCTGAGGTGCTGCAGAATGATCCGCGGTTTGCCTCGATGACCAGCCGTACGGAACATATCGACAGCATCTATGCTGAACTGGCGACATTGCTGAAATCCCGCGACACGGCGGAATGGCTGGATCTGTTTGAAAAGGCCGACATCCCCGCGATGCCGCTGCACAGCCCGGAAAGCCTGCTGCAGGATCCGCATTTGCAGGCGGTTGGGTTCTTCCGCGAAGTGGAGCACCCCAGTGAGGGCCGCCTGCAGGACATGGCTGTGCCCGCCAGTTGGTCACGCACGCAACCAGCGCCGGATCGTCTGGCGCCGCGTCTGGGCCAGCATTCCCGCGAGATCCTAAAAGAGGCCGGGCTGTCGGCTGAGAAAATCGAAGACATGTTGGGGGCAGGTGTCACTGCTGCCAACTGACAGGCTAAATGACAGGGTATTGGGTGGGCCAAGGACCGCGCCTGCGCCCTGAGGGAGGAATATCATGATCCGAAGCTGGCTGTTTGTGCCCGCCGATAGTGACCGGAAGCTGGCCAAAGGCCGGGACAATCCGGCTGACGCGCTGATCCTTGATTTGGAGGATGCGGTGGCTGACGAAAGGCAAGAGATTGCCCGGGAAATGGCCTGCGCCTTCCTAGAGGCCAATCCGGACCGGCGGCGCCAGCAGCTTTGGGTGCGGGTGAACCCGTTGGATCATCCCTTCTCACTGGCGGATCTTGCGGCGGTGATGCCCGGCGCGCCGAACGGTATCGTTTTGCCCAAGGTCAACAAGGCGGCGGATCTGAACCGTCTGGCGGAACGGCTGTCCGCGCTTGAGGCGGCTGCGGGGCTTGAGGTTGGCCGGACCAAGATCCTGTCGGTGGCCACCGAAACCGCTGAGGCCTTGCTGACATTCCCTAGTTATTTGGAGGGAGTAACTGACCGGCTGGTTGCACTGACCTGGGGGGGCGAGGATCTGGCGGCGGCGCTGGGCGCCTCCACCAATCGGCATCCCGCCAGCGGTGACTATGACCAGCCGTTCCAATATGCGCGCACCATGTGTTTGGCGACAGCCCGTGCGGTGGATGCGCAGCCGGTTGGGGTTGTGGTCACAGATTTCCACGATCTGGAGCTGTTGCGACAGGATTGTGCCTATGACCGCCAGTCAGGGTTTGTTGGCAAGATTGCCATCCACCCGGCACAGTCAGCGGTCATCAATGAGGCCTTCACCCCCACGCCAGAGGAATTGGAATGGTCGCAGAAGGTCGTCGATATTTTTGAGCAGAACCCAGGCCTCGGCACCATTGGGTTGGAGGGCAAGATGCTGGACATGCCGCATCTGAAACAGGCCCGCAACGCGCTGGCACTGCATGCACAGATTGAACAGGTTGGGGGATAACATGACCGGGGCATTAAACGGCATTCGTATTGTCGATCTGACAACGGTGATTTTGGGTCCCTGGGCCACACAGATGCTGGGCGATATGGGCGCGGATGTGATCAAGGTCGAAACGCATCACGGCGACACAACCCGGCACACTGGGGAACGGCGCAATCCCGGCATGGCGTCTTTCTTCATGTCGACCAACCGCAACAAACGGTCGGTGATTTTGGATCTGCGGCAGGACGAGGGGCGCGAGGCGCTGTTCAAGCTGGTCGGCACGGCGGATGTCTTTGTGCACAACATGCGCCCCTCTATCGCGGCCAAGCTGGGGCTGGAGGAAGAGCGGTTCATGCAGGCCTATCCTGAGCTGGTGTTCCTGAAAACCTATGGGTTCCGCGGCGATGGGCCGGCGGCGAACAAACCGGCCTATGATGATGTCATTCAGGCCGCCAGCGGGATCACCGATCTGCAGACCGTGACCTCCGAAGGGGGGGAGCCGCGATACGTCCCGACGATCATGGCGGATAAGACCAGCTCGTTCCATGTGGTGTCGGCTGTTCTGGCGGCGCTGTTTCACCGCGAACGCACCGGGCAGGGCCAGGTGGTTGAGGTGCCGATGTTTGAAAGTCTGGTGGATTACCTGATGGTCGAACATGTCAACGGGGCGGCTTTTGAGCCACCGATCGGGGGGATGGGATATGCCCGGCTGATCAACAAGATGCGCAAACCTTATCGGACGCTCGATGGCTACCTCTGCGTACTGCCCTACACCGATCAGAACTGGCAGGACCTGTTTCAAATCGCTGGCCGGGAGGATTTGAAAGATGATCCCCGCTTTGTGGATCTGGCGACCCGCACCCGGCATTCCGGCGAGATCTACGGCCTTTTGGAAGATATCGTGGCCACCCGCAGCACGGCGGATTGGGAAGTGGCGCTGAATGCAGCTGCAATCCCGGTGCAAAAGGTCAATTCCAAGGAGGATCTTCTGAGCAATGAACAGTTGGAGGCCACTGGGTTCTGGCGCTTTGCCGATCATCCCAGCGAGGGGCGCATTCGTTTGACTGACCCGCCGGTGCGGTTTTCCAAGACCCCCAGCTCTATCCGCCGCCTACAGCCGCGTCTGGGCGAACACAGCCGCGAAGTTCTGGCAGAGGCGGGATATGGATCTGAGGAGATCGACGCCCTGCTGGCGCAAAAGGTCAGCGGCGAGGGCTGAGCGCCTAACAGTCCTTCGTGATTGAAGGGGCTGGCAGGCCCTAGCTTGCCAGCAAAACCACGGCTGAGGCGATCAACAGGATATAGAGTGAAAATGGCCGGTTCCAGACCAGCCCCACCTCTGCGGCGGGGCGGTCAATGCTGCGGCCGGAAATGCGGATGGTTGCCCCAAGGGGTGACAGCCCCGTGGCCAGCGCCCAGGCCAGAATACCCCCCATCGCCAGGAGATGCGGCGCAAAACTGAAGCCCTCCAGCCGATAAAGGATCTCCACACTGACCGAGACTGAGATGATCGGGTTCAGACCTATTGGCGCGGTCAGTGCCACACCCCAAAGGAGCACCACCAGCAGCCAGCCCTCCGTCAGGCCGAGACCGGCGATGAACTGTCCCAAGGCAACGGTATCGATATGTTCTGGCAGCAGGACGGCGATGAACCCCGCCGCGGAGAGGATCGCCACCTCAGACCGCAGGGTCACCAGATCGGGCAGCACCCGCCGCGCCATACGACGGCTGGCCAGCGCTAAGGCCCGCACAGGTCCGGCCCGTTTGTACTGCACGGCGATCCAGATGACCCCGCTAAGCGGCACACAGATCAACAGCGCCGCAATCAGGCGGATCTGGCCCAGGGCGGCAAACAGAGCGGCGGCGGAGAGGATGGCGATGGTCAGCAATGTCATCGGCCAAAGGCTGCGCAGCACCCGCAACAGCGGCTCTGGCTGCCCGGTCAGCGCCCGTCGGGGATGGGACCACCGGTCCAGCAGCCAGCCAATCAGCATATAAGATACCGCCAGCACCAGCCCGATGGGGGCATAGTCGGCCCATTCCAACTCGGGGATTGCAGACAGCACCACAAAGGCCGTCACCGAGGTGGGCGCCCAGATGGTGAAGGCGGTGAAACCCCGCACCAGGGCAAGCGTCATCCGCTGCAGGCGGATTTCTTTGATGCGGGGATCCTGATCCGCTGCGGCCTCAATACTGCGGCGGTTCATAGCGCCCAAGAGGTTGATGGCGCCAAGGTTCAGCAGCACCGCAAACAGGTGTCCACCAAGGGTGATCATTGCATAACGTCGGCCCGGCGGCTGTTCGACCACCGTGCGGCCGCTGGCCAGCACCATGCGCGATGACATTGCAGCGGTGCGCAGAATATCCATGGCGACAACAAAAAAGGTGAAAAAGGCCGACCGACCGATCGCCTTCCACAGGGTGGCTTGCGGCAGGCTGTCGATCAGCCAGAACCAGATCCCCATCAGCAGGGCCGCCGCAAAGGTGATCTTGGCAATGGTGGCCAGCTGGCGCCATTCCAGACAGGCCCAGATCAGCAAGATGCCCCCCGCCAATGGCGTTGCACCCGCAGCCAGATCAAATTCCCGCAGCACCGCAAAGGCGCAGAGCGCCAGCAACAACATCATGCTGGAAAGGGTTTTACGGGACGGTTGGTTCATCCGGTGGCCTCCGGCCGTTTGGCGTGATTTGCCTCTTTCTGCCACGCATGGCGCAGCCTGTCTCGCGCCTCGGGGGCGGCGATTTTGATCAGGGCAGCGGCACGGGTCTCGGTGCTGAGGCCCCGCAGATCGGCAACCCCGTGTTCTGTCGCCACAAGATCCACCTCGGACCGTGCGGTGGTCACCTGCGGGCCGGAGAGTTTGGAGACAATGCGGCTTTTCTCACCAGCGCCGGCGGGTAGGGCGATGACAGCAAGACCCTGTTCGGCTTCAGCGGCGGCATGCATGAAATCGACCTGACCGCCGATTGCACCCAGATATCGCGTGCCTATCTGTTCTGCGTTGACCTGCCCGTACAGATCGACCTCCAGCGCGGAATTGATCGCCACCAGTCGCCGCAGCTGTGACAGGCTGCGGGCGCTATGGGTCAGATCCACGCTGCAGGACAGATAGTCCGGGTTGCTGTCCAAGAACTTGCTGAGCCGTGCAGATCCCATGGCCACACCGCCTACGCTGCAGCCGGGCAGCAGTTCCTTATGGGCGTTTGTCAGCGCACCGCAGGCAATAAGCTCTATGATGTCATCCGTGACCAGCCCTGAATGCAGCCCTAGATCGCGGTGATGGCGCAGGGCTTGCAAAATGGCTGTGGGCACCGCACCCACTCCGTATTGCAAGGTGGCCCCTTCGGGAATGTAATCCGCCAGATGGGCGGCGATGGCTTGTTCCACAGTACCTGGGAGCGGGGCGGAAAATTGGGGTAAAGGGGCATCTGAATGAAAGGCTGCGGTGATCCGCGCCTCCTCCAACGGGGTGTCCATATGAACCCAGGGCACCGTCGGGTTCACCTCTGCCAGAACGACACGCGCGGCCTGCATCATGATTGGCAAAAGGTCGTTGTTGAAGCCTAGAGAATGGCGCCCATCAGGTCCGGGCGGGCTGAGCTGAAGCAGCAGCACATCCGGGCGCAATTGCCCTTGCCGGATCAGGGCGGGCATCTGGGCATAGCGGCAGGGGTAGAGGTCAACCAGATCCTGCCGGACCAAGGCGGCGGTGCTGCCGAGTGCGCCGTAGCTCAGAACCTTGATGGCGTCACAATGCACCGGTTTCAGGTCGCCGCTCAGGCTGAGCCCGGCAAAGGCACGGGTCGGGCCGATGCTGTGACGCGCCGCTAGGTAGGCGGCCAGCAGACCGCGCGGTTCGGCCATGGCCTGCTCCCAACTGACCAAGTCACCGGCACGAATATAGCGGGTGATGTCCAGCTGGCTCAGCGGGTGCAGGCGCAGGCTCATTCAGCGGCCTCCGCCGGGGTGCTCAGGATGCCACTGTGTATGAGGTCCTGCGCCTCATCCGCGCTATAGCCAAGGCGCTGCAGTACTGAACACGCCTGCGCCGACAGCTCGGGTACCACATTGTTTGCGGCGACAGGCTTTGCATCGGCCAGTACCGGGAAGGGCATGTAGGCCCCTTGGGGCGAGGTCTGGCAAAACCCGCGCGCTTTGGTCTGCGCGGTTTCCAGCGCCTCGGCCGGAGTGAGGCAGATCGCGGCGGGCACGTCGGCGGGGGCAAAAAGATCGATCCAGTCCTGCGCAGGGCGCTGCAGAAACAGGGCATCAAGGGCCGCCATCAGATCCGCGTGATGCTCAAGGCGCCCGGCCTCGGTCTGATACCGGGGTTCGGTGAGGCTGGGCGCAAAGGGGCTGGCGGTGCGCACCAGATTGTCCCAGAACTTTTCCTCAATCACGGTCAGGGCAATCTGGCGCCCGTCGGCGCAGGTGAAAAGGTCATTGGCAGGGTAGAGGTGATCCACCGAAGTTGCCGGGGTCTCAAACCCGAAGCGGATCGCGGTGGCATAAAGTGTTGCCTCATAAAGGCTGAGGTCCAGCCGTTTGCCGCGCGGCGTGCCGCTTTCGACCTCACGCAGGGCGGCAAGGATTGCGATTGCGGCAAAGGCCCCCCCGGCGATATCCGCGATTGGCAGGGCGGCACGGCTGGGTGGTTGGCGCAGCTGGCCGCGATGCGCCAGCGCACCGCCCATGGCCAGATAGGCCAGATCATGGCCCGCATGGGTGGCAGCAGGACCGGTTTGGCCAAAACCTGACAGGGAACAATAGACCAGTTTGGGGTTAAGCGCCTGCAGGGCATCTGGGCCAAACCCCAGCCGGTCGGCAACGCCGGGGCGGAACCCTTCGATCACCACATTACCGTAAAGGGCCAGCTTTTCCAGGATCGGCCGGGCCTCCGGCGCTTTCAGATCCAGCGCGATGCTGTCCTTGCCCCGATTGGCACCTTGGAACATATGGCTGTTCATATGGCGGGCATAGTCGCCGCCGGGTGGCTCAACCTTGATCACCTCAGCCCCCAGATCCCGCAGGATCAACGTGGTCAAAGGCCCCGGAAGCAGCATCGAAAAATCGATCACTTTAAGTCCCGCCAGTGGTTTCCAGCCATCCATCTGCGTCATTCAAATCATTCCCTGTGCCGTTTTTCTGCAAGTTTTCAGTATGGTTGACTGATGTCGGAACGGCGTTCGGAAACCTATTTCCCCAAGCCTATTAAGTGGTTGCCGCAAAAGTTTGGGCAAAAACACTTTCTGAATCTGTCAAAAGAAAACTCTTGTTTTTTCCTATTTTCGAATATTAGAACTAACTTCAAAAATTCGCAAATACAAGCGAGAACGATTCGATCAGCGGTGTTTCTGGCGGGGAGGCCAAGGCGCTGCAAAGTGAAGGGAGAGGGGTGTTATGTCAGGGTTGTGGTTTGAGGAATTCCAAGAGGGTCAGGTCTTTGAGCATGCGCAATCGCGCACGGTGACCGAGTACGACAATATGCAGTTCTGCAATGCGACGCTGAACACGCAGCCCCTGCATATCGACTTTCATTTTTCGGCAGAGACCGAATATGGCCAGCCCTTGGTCAACTCGATCTTCACACTTGGTCTGGTGATCGGGATGACGGTGACGGAAACGACGCTGGGCACCACTGTGGGCAATCTGGCTATGACGGATATCAACTTCCCGCGTCCGGTGTTTCATGGTGACACGCTGCGCACCCGCACCACCATCAAATCCACCCGCGAAAGCAAATCCCGCCCCAATGACGGCATCGTGGTGTTCTACCACGAGGGTCTGAACCAGCGTGGTGAAGTCGTGGCCACCTGCCTGCGCACCGCGTTGATGCGCAAACGCCCTGCCGAAGCTGCGGCTTAAGGGGGCAGGAGATGGATCTGCATTTCAGCCCTGAAGATCTGGCCTTTCGCGATGAGGTGCGCCAGTTCCTGAAAGAGAACCTGCCAGCGCGTCTTTGGGATCGCTCCGACCGGGGGCTGCATCCGATCAAAGAGGATATCGTTGCCTGGCAGAAGATCCTTTATCAAAAGGGCTGGATTGCCCCCAACTGGCCGGCAGAACTGGGCGGGACCGGTTGGTCGCTGACGCAGAAATACCTCTACAATCGGGAATACTTTCTGTCGGGCGCGCCGCAGACCATTGCCTTTGGCCTCAACATGGTTGGCCCGGTGATCTACACCTTTGGCACCGAGGCGCAGAAGGCGAAATATCTGGATGACATTTTGCAGTCCAACACCTGGTGGTGTCAGGGCTATTCCGAGCCCGGCGCGGGCTCAGATCTGGCATCCCTGCGCACCAAGGCGGAGCGGGATGGCGATCACTATGTGATCAACGGTCAGAAGATCTGGACCAGCTTTGCGTAATACGCTGACATGATGTTCTGCCTTGTACGCACCAACAGTGACTGCAAGCCGCAGGAAGGCATTTCCTTTATCCTGATTGATATGAATACGCCGGGCATCGAGGTGCGCCCGATCATCGGGCTGGACGGCGATCACACCTTGAATGAGGTGTTTTTTGACAATGTTCGGGTGCCTGCCGAAAACCTGATTGGTGAAGAAAACAAGGGCTGGACCTACGCCAAGTTCCTACTTGGCCATGAGCGCAACATGATCGCGCGGGTGGCGCGGTCGCAGTATCAGCTGGAGCGGTTGAAGAAGATCGCAGGGCAAAGCCGCGCGGGCGCTGGCACCTTGATGCAGGATGCCGATTTCCGCCGCCGGATTGCGACGATTGAGATTGATCTGAAAGCGCTTGAAGCAATGGAGCTGCGCTATCTCTCGCAAGAGATTGCAGGCCACAAGCTGCTGGCCGAGCCTTCGGTGTTGAAAATCCGTGGTGCTGAAATCGCGCAGGCGATCAAAACGCTGAGCGTGGAGGCCTTGGGACCCTACGGCATCGCCTATGAAACCGATGACGCAGTGATGCAACGCAACGAAGGCGCCGTGGGTCCGGACCATGCCCATGGGGTGATGGCCGATCACCTTTATCAGCGGGCGGCCACGATCTACGGCGGCACCAACGAAATCCAGCGCAATATCATCGCCAAGCTGGCCGGGAGAGCATGAGATGAACTTTGAGCTTTCCGAAGAACAGGCGATGTTGCGCGACAGCGTGCAGCGGTTTGTTCAGGGCCGGTATGACTTTGCGGAGTGGCGCGCCGTGGCCGCCAGCGCAAGTGGGATGCGGACCGAAAACTGGGCGACCTACGCTGAAATGGGCTGGCTGGCCCTGCCATTTGCAGAAGAAAACGGTGGCCTTGGTGGCACCGCGCTGGACGTCAATGTGATCACCGAAGCGCTGGGCGCCGGCATGACGATGGAGCCTTACCTGGCCAGCGTTCTGCTGGCCGGGCGCATGGTGGAACTGCTGGGCAACCCAGCCCAACGTGCGGCCCTTTTGCCTGAGGTTGCCGAAGGACGTCAAAAACTGGCGCTGGCTTATGGCGAAGTGAATGCCCGCTATGATCTGTCCTTTGTCGAGGCTACGGCGACAGCAGCAGAAATGGGGGGCTCGGGCGATTACCGGATAACTGGCCACAAGGCGGTGGTCCTTGGCGCCGCTGTGGCCGATCAGTTTGTGGTGATCGCCCGCACCTCTGGTGAGGTGACGGATCGCGATGGCCTCTCAGCCTTCTTGGTGTCAGCCTCCGCGCCGGGGCTGCGGTTGCAGACCTACCCGCTGGTCGATGGCCAGCAGGCGGCGGATCTGTGGCTGAGCGATGTGCCAGCGCAGTTGCTGGGGGCAGAAGGGCAAGCGCTGTCGGCTTTGGAACAGGTCATCGACAGTGCCAGCTGTGCGATCTGTGCCGAAGCGGTTGGCGCGATGCAGGTCGTGCTGCAAATGACCCGTGACTATGTCAGCACCCGGCAGCAGTTTGGCCGCGCCATTGGCACCAATCAGGTGATCGAACATCGGTTGGTCGATATGTTCACCGCCGTTGAAGAGGCCAAAGCGCTGACAGACATCACAACGATGCGTCTGGTCGAGGACCCTGTTGCCGCCGCGCCTGAGGTGGCCGCGATGAAGGCCAAGGTTGGGCAGGCCGCGCGGTTTGTCGGCGCGCAAGGGGTGCAGCTGCATGGCGGCATCGGCATGACTGATGAATATCCGGTGGGCCACTATTTCAAACGGTTGATGGTTCTGGACGTGCTGTTTGGCGACAGCGCGCACCATCTGGGCCGCTTCGCTGACACTTTGTAGGCGGAGGCGTGAAATGAGGGGGGAAGAACAGAGCATGGATGCCCATTTGCAATCCATTCGGGACGGGGTGCAGGCTGTCTGCAACCGGTTCTCGGATGACTACTGGCTGGCCCGCGACAGCGACGGCGTCTTTCCTCATGATTTTCATGCCGCCCTTGCTGAGACGGGCTGGCTGGGCCTGACCATGCCAGAGGCCTATGGCGGTGCAAATCTGGGTGTGAGCGAGGCCGCAGTGATGATGCACACCATCGCCAAAACCGGCGCCATGTCAGCGGCCTCTGCCATTCATATCAATATGTTTGGGCCACATCCGATTGTGGTCTACGGCACTGATGAGCAGAAGGCCAAATGGATCCCGTCGCTGGTCAAAGGCGAACACCGGGTCAGCTTCGGGGTGACTGAGCCCAACGCCGGGCTCGATACCACCTCAATCACCACATTTGCGGAAAAGGTCGATGGCGGCTGGATCGTCAATGGCCGCAAGATCTGGAACTCGACCGCGCAGGTCGCAGATCGCATCATGCTGCTGGCGCGGACCCAGAAACGCGAAGACGTCACGCGCAAAACCGATGGCATTTCGCTGTTCTACACCAAATTTGACCGCTCCAAGATTGAGGTGAAGCGGATCGACAAAATGGGCCGCAAGGCCGTCGATTCAAACATGATCTTCTTTGACAACCTGTTCATTCCCGAAGGCGATCTGCTGGGTGAGGAAGGGCGCGGGTTCTACCAGATCCTGGATGCGATGAACCCGGAACGGATCCTGATCGGGGCCGAAGCGGTGGGCATTGGTCAGGACGCGCTGCGCCGGGCCTCTGGCTATGCATTGGAGCGTGAAGTGTTTGGTCGTCCGATTGGTCAGAACCAAGGCATCCAACATCCGCTGGCGGAAAACTGGATGGAGTTGGAGGCCGCCTGGCTGACCGCGATGCGCGCTGCCGAACTCTATGACAGTGGACAGCCTTGTGGGGCGGAGGCCAACGCCGCCAAATTCCTAGGCGCACGGGCTGGTTACAACGCGGCGCTGCAGGCGGTGCTGACCCATGGGGGTATGGGCTACGCCAAGGAATATCACGTCGAACGGCTGCTGCGTGAGGTGCTGATCACCCGCATCGCACCGGTTTCGGAACAGATGATTGCCTCGTTCATCGGCGAACGGGTGCTGGGCCTGCCCAAGTCATATTGAGCGGTCAAAAGAAGTCTGAGGGAGTGAGCAATGGGATTGCTTGAGGGGAAAACGATTATTGTCACCGGCGCTGGCCGTGGTGTGGGCAAGTTCATCGCGCTGGAGGCCGCAGCGGCGGGGGCAAACGTCGTGGTCAACGACCTGGGCGCAGGCGTCAGTGATCAGGAGGCGGATCAAGGCCCGGCCGAAGCTGTCGCCGCCGAAATCCGCGCCGCGGGTGGGCAGGCTGTAGCAGATGGGCATTCGGTGGCGGATTGGGATCAGGCCCATGCCATCGTTGAAACCGCGATCCGGGAATTTGGCGGTCTGCATGGTGTGGTCAACAACGCCGGCCTGCTGCGTGATGGTATTTTCCACAAGATGACCAAGGACGCATGGGATGCGGTGATCAACGTGCATCTCAACGGCTCCTTCTATGTCAGCCGGGCCTCAGCCGATCATTTCAAGACGCAGGGATCAGGCGCCTATGTGCATATGACCTCCACGTCCGGTCTTGTCGGGAACCTGGGCCAGGCGAACTATGCGGCCGGCAAAATGGGCATCGCGGGGCTGTCACGTTCGATCTCGATCGATATGGCGCGGTTTGGCGTGCGCTCAAATTGCATCGCGCCCTGGGCCTTTACCCGTATGACCGGATCTATCCCCAAGGATAATCCGCTGTACGAAGAGCGGATGCGCCTGCTGGACAAACTCAGCGAAGGGCAAAAGGTGGCGCCGCTGGCGGTGGCGCTGCTGGCGGATCAGGCCAGCGAAATCACTGGTCAGATTTTCGGGGCCCGGGCAAATGAGCTGTATCTGTTCAACCAGCCCCGGCCGATCAACACCAAACATGACGGCACCGGCTGGACGGCGCAGGGCATTGTCGAAACGGCATTCCCGGCGATGAAACAGTCGCTGACACCTGCCGATACCTCACCCACCTATTTCACCTGGGAACCGGTCTAAGGAGGCTGCGATGAAGGACACAACGACAGATGAGTTGCTGGTCGATCATCAGGACGGGATCACCACGCTGACGATGAACCGCCCCAAGGTGCTGAACGCCCTTTCGTTGGACATGCGCCATGCGATGTTCGATGCCTTTGATGAGATCGAACATGACCCCAAAGTGCGCTGCGTCGTGTTGCGCGGGGCGGGCGGGAATTTCATGGCGGGCGGCGATGTGAAAAGCTTTGCCGAAGACTACGCGCCGCTGCCGGCTGCTGAACGTCAGGCGTATTTTGAGCGTCGCGTGCATTCGTTGCACCCGATGATGATGCAGATGCGCCGGATGCGTAAACCGCTGCTGGCTTCGGTCGAAGGGGCTGCGGCAGGGGCGGGCATGTCCTTCATGATGGCCTGTGATCTGACAGTGGCCAGCACCGCCTCAATCTTCCGCTTCAGCTATTCAGCGATTGGCGCCAGCCCGGATGGATCGGGCAGCTATCATCTGCCGCGCATTGTCGGCACCCGTCGCGCGATGGAACTGTCGCTGCTGGGCGACAAGATCGATGCCGAAACGGCGCATCGCTACAATCTGGTGAATTTCCTTGTCGCGCCTGAGGAGGTCGAGGCCGAAACCAATCGCCTGGCCACCCGGCTGGCACAGGGGCCGACACAATCTTACGGGTCGATCAAAGAGCTGATCTATGCCTCACACGCCAACAGCTTTGAGGCGCAACTGGCGATGGAGGCGCAGAATTTTGGCCGCTGTGCCGCGACCGAAGATTGGGTCGAAGGGGTCACCGCCTTTGCCAACAAGCGCAAGCCAGAGTTTCGGGGACGCTGAAGATGTTTGATTTTGCTTCGGAATTTGCTGGAAAAAACGTCATTGTGTCGGGTGGCACCAATGGGATCAATCTTGGCATCGCTGAGAGCTTTGCCAGTGCCGGGGCAAATGTGTTCGTCTTTTCCCGGGATCCAGAGAAGGTCGAAAAGGCCGTGATCCGTCTGCGCGAACGGGGCGCGCAGGCCGAGGGCTGCGCAACGGATGTCCGCGACTATGCTGCCGTATCAGCGGCGTTTGACGCCTGCGTAGCCCGCTTTGGCCCCTTGGATGTGGTGGTCTCTGGTGCGGCGGGAAATTTCCCCTGCCTGGGCAAGGATCTCAGCTCCAACGGGTTCCGTGCCGTGATGGAGATTGATCTGCTGGGCACCCACCACGTGATGCACGCCGCCTATCCGCATCTGCGCAAACCGGGCGCCAGCGTCATCAACATCTCCTCACCTCATGCACATACAGCGATGATCGGCCAGTCCCATGTCTGCGCGGCCAAGGCCGGGATTGATCAGATCACCCGCACATTGGCGCTGGAATGGGGGCCTGAAGGGATCCGGGTGAACTCCGTATTGCCGGGTCCGATTGAGGGATCCGGCGGGATGGAGAAGCTTTTCCCGACCCCAGAACTTCTGGCGGCCAAGCTGAATTCAGTGCCGCTGCGGCGGCTGGGCACGGCTGAGGAGATTGGCAATCTCTGCCTGTTTCTGTCGTCTTCTATGGGGGCCTATATCACCGGTGCGGCAATCGCCTGTGACGGTGGCAATGGGCTGAACCTGCAACCCGCCCGTTATGAGGCTTATCTTGCGGGCTGAGGCCCGACATATCCCCCCGGCCGCTGCGCCGTGGTCCGTATCGCAACCGGTGCGATTGACAAACGTTGCTTTGTCGGTAGACGTGCGCCCTTATGGGAACACTTTCCTCAATCTTGAACAGGAGACTGCTGTGTCAAAGCCAACTTCGCGAAGTGAAGGTCCTATGGTCCTCCCCCGTGCATTCGCGCTCCTCCGGCTTCTGGCGGACGCGCCGCAGGGATTGAACCTGTCGGCCATGTCTACCAGCCTTGAGGTGCCGAAAAGCTCTCTTTCATCCACTCTGAAGGCGCTGACCGATCAGGGCTTCCTCAGCCGTCGGGGAACGCTCTATTTCCTTGGCGGTGAAGCCTACGCGCTGGCCTCAACCATTCTGGCGGGCCGGACCATTCGACAGATCGCGCGGCCATATCTGGAACAAACGATGGAGCTGACCGGCGAAACCGTGCTGCTGGCGCAGCTGGATGTGGATGAGAAATACATCACCTACATCGACTCGGTTGAATCGGATAAATCCATCCGCTTTTCGGTGCCAATTGCAGCACGTCGCGGCATCTACTGTTCGGCCGCAGGTCGCATCTTCCTGGCGCACATGGGGGATCGTCAGCGCGAGGCCTACTACCGCGACACCCAGCTTGAAAAGATGACCGACGCCACCCCAACTGACCGGTTGGAGCTGGAAAAGATCGTGGAGGATATCCGCAAACAGGGCGTGTCGATCACAATGGGCGTCTATTCGGCGGATGCCGCGGGCTTTGCCACGCCGATTTACAATTCTGATGGCAATCTGGTGGCCTCGATCACCATTGGGGTGCCGGTCTCGCGCGCATCGCGCGAGCCTGAAAAATATATCGAAGCCGCCCGCAAGGCCGGCGCCGATATTTCCAAGGTTCTTGGCTACAGCGAAGGAGGCTCTGGCTAGGGAAAGGTCCAAACCTCTGATCGGCTCCAAGGAGGAGGGACCGGATCAGGCGTGTATCCGTCGGGAAGAGCGGGCGCATTTGGTTTTGGACTTGGGCGAGGGGAGCGATCCCCGACAACTGAGATGATCAATCTGGGAGGATACCATGATCACCAAGACTATTGGGACTGCAACGCGGGGTCTGGCGCTGGCGGCTGCGCTGACCGGCATCTCGATCGCGGCGCCTGCAATGGCCGAGATGACGCTGAACTTCACCGACCAAAGCGCCAACCGCGGCGCCCGTGCTGAGACCACCAATTGGTTTGCGTCCGAGTTGGAAAAGCGCACCAACGGTGAGATCAAAGTTGAGGTGCATTGGGGCGGCGCCCTGCTGAAAGCCAAGGCCGCAGCCAAAGGGATCGGCGATGGGGCAGCGGACAAGGGCTTCCTGATCGGTGTCTATAATCCCGGCCTGCACCCGGGCTTCCTGCTGGCGGATCTGCCCACCCAGTATAGCGATCCATGGGCCTCGACCCGGGCGCTTTATGAGCTGAACACAACAAATGAGGCGATGCTGGCCGAGTGGGACAAGTTGAACCTGCATTTTGTCGCCAATATCACCACCGGCCCGATCCAGATGGTCTGCAAAGATAAGGCGATCAGCTCAATCTCGGATCTGGAAGGCGTCAAAATGCGCGGCATTTCGGTCTATGGCAAAGTGGCCAAGGATCTGGGCGCCATTCCGGTCAAGATGAGTGCTTATGACACCTATCAGGGTCTGGACACGGGGCTGATCGATTGCACCATGTTCTACAGCTACGCCATTCCGGCCTTTAAGCTGAATGAGGTGGCCACCGATGTGACCCTGCTGGATTGGGGCGCACTGATGGCGCTGGGCATCGCGATGAACAAAGACACCTGGGAGGCAATGACCCCAGAGCAGCAGCAGGTTGTGAGCGACCTCGGCTCAGAAATGGTGGATGTCTATGCGGAGAAGATCACAGCTGCCAATGCCGAAGCAGTTGCCGACCTGAAAGCCGCCGGCACGATTTCCTTCAACGATTTCCCAGAGGCCCAGAAAGCTGAACTTCTGGCCGCGTCCAAAAACTACATGGGCGACTGGAAAGAGAAGGCGGCCAAGGCTGGCATCGATGCCGAAGCGCTGGCTGGTGAATACACCGCCCTCCTGGAGAAGTGGGAAGCCGAGCGTCAGGCAAACGGCTACCCCTGGACCCGATAAATGAGCGCCCCCCATGCAGAAGGCGCAGGCCCTGAGGTCCCCGGACCTCAGGTGCTGCGCCGCCTTGAGATGCTGCTGATGGCGCTGTCTGCGCTCAGCATTCTGGTCATCTGCACCCTGATCTTCAGCGGTGTGGTGACACGGGCCCTGTTCAACTGGTCGCTGCCAGATGCTGAGATTTTTGTGCGTGATCTGATGATCGCGGCGGTGATCCTGCCGCTGGCCTATGTGGCGGCCAACAGGTCTCATATCGCGGTGGATGTTTTCATCAATCTGATGCCAAAGGCCGTGCGCCCCTGGTCAGATCTGCTGGCGTCGCTGTGCGGCTTTCTGTTCCTGCTGCCAATCGCCTATGGCGGCTGGAAAGGCTTCTACACCGCATGGGGGGATGGCAATTATTACTACGGTGAGTTTGAGCTGCCCGAATGGCCCGGCAAACTGGCGTTTTGCATCGGCTATATCGTCTTTGTCCTGCGTCTGTTTTCGCTGGTGATCTTCGACACGTTGGCCGTGGTGCGACCTAAATCCAAGGTCCCGCCAAACACGCCCCCAAATACCCCCTCAAGCACCCCCACAGAACAAGAGAAGTGAACTGAGAGATGGATCCAACCACCATTGGCATGATCGGCTTTGCCGTCGCCTTGTTGCTGATCGCCCTCAGGGTGCCGATTGGCATCGCACTGGCCGGGCTGGCCATTGTCTGCACCTATGTGTTTTTCGGCTTCAAATACGGCGATGAATTTCAGGCCGCCCGCGCGGTGCGCCCCACGATGTCACTGATTTCAAACAATGTGTTTGAATTCCTCCATTCCTATCCGCTGTCCATGGTGCCGTTGTTTATCGGCCTTGGCCATATCGCCTTCCACGCCAAAATCACGACCGAGATCTATTATGCCGGCCGTGTCTGGCTGGCCAAAGTGCCCGGTGGTCTGGCGATGGCATCGGTCATGGGCTGTGGCGGATTTTCGGCCATCACCGGCAGTTCGGTGGCCTGCGCGGCGGCAATGGGGCGGATCTGTATCCCTGAGATGCTGCGCTACAAATATTCGATGCGGCTTGCGACCTCGACCGTGGCGGTTGGGGGCACTCTGGGGTCGCTGATCCCGCCATCGGTGCTGTTTATCCTTTACGGTCTGTTTACCGAGCAGTCGGTGAACAAGCTGTTCCTTGCAGGCGTTATTCCCGGGGTCCTGTCCCTTCTGGGCATGTTGCTGGTGATCTTCCTATGGACCCGTAAGCGGCCCGAAGATGCGCCTGTGCCGCAAGAGGATATCGACAATTCTGAACGTCTGCGGGCGCTCGGCCGGGCTTGGCCTGCGTTGTTGCTGTTTGTGGTGATCATCGGCGGCATCTACGGCGGCATTTTCACCGCAACCGAGGCGGCGGCGGTCTGTATGACCTTTGCCCTGGCCTACGGTGTTCTGGCCCGAAAACTGAGCTGGGAAAACTTCCTGATCGCGATGAAAGACACCGCATTGCAAAGCGCTTCGATCTTTTTCATCGCTGCAGGCGCCAAGATGTTTGTGGCTTTTGTCTCCCTCACCGGGCTGACCCGCGAGGTGATCGGGCTGACGGAATACTACCAGATGGCCGATTGGACGATCCTGCTGGTGATCGTGATCCTGTATCTGGTGATGGGCATGTTCCTTGATCCGCTGGGCATCATGCTCCTGACCCTGCCCTTTGTTATTCCCTTGGTCGAAGGCATGGGGCTGGATCTGATCTGGTTTGGCGTTGTGGTGGTCAAACTGTTGGAGATTGGCTTGATTACACCGCCGGTGGGGCTCAATGTCTTCATCATCAATTCGGTGGTGGGAGAGAAAGCGCCGGTTCACACGATCTTCCGCGGGGTGATCAACTTCCTGACGGTAGATATTCTGGTCTTTGTGCTGATTGTGTTGTTCCCGATCCTGTCGCTCCTGCTGCCGAACACCCAGTGGTAGACGGAATACGGTATGCAGGTTTCTTTTCCCTGGCTGATTGAGCGCAATGCGCGCCACAGCCCTGATCAACTGGCGATCCTTTGCGATGGGCGTCAGACCACATGGGCTGATCTGGCCCGCAGGTGTCAGGCCCTCGCAGGGGGGCTGGCGCATCTGGGGGTCAGCAAGGGCGGGCGCGTGGCCTTTCTGGGGCTAAACTCCGATTGGTTTTATGAGTGCTATTTCACCCCCAGCTTCCTTGGGGCGGAGGCGGTGGCGCTGAACTACCGTCTGGCGCCGGCGGAGTTGCAGATTTGTTTGGAAGACAGCGCTGCAGAGGTGTTGATCGTTGACAGCGCCTTTGCCGATCAGGCGCGCGCCTTTGTGCAGGATCTGGCAAAGCCGCCGCAGCTGATTGTGATCGGTTGCCCGGCTCAGGCGGGCGAGCACGACTATGAAGCGCTGATCGCAGCAGGGCATCGCTGCCCGGATGCTGCCAGTTCTGGTGATGATACGCTGATCATCTATTATTCCGGCGGCACCACCGGACGGCCCAAGGGCATCATGCTGAGCCACACCAATATGCTGGCCAATGCCACAGGGCACACGCTGGCCTACAAGGTGGACGGTGATGACACCCACCTGCTGATCGGGCCGATGTTTCACTTGGCGGCAGGCGCACGGGTCTTTTGTGCGGTCTACATGGGGCTGACGCTGGTCATCATGCCCAAGTTCACCCCGCGCGGGTTCCTGCAGTTGATTGAGGCGCATCAGGTCAATGCCACGATGTTCATCCCTGCGATGATGCAGATGGTGCTGGACCTGCCGGATTTTGACGAGTTCGACCTCAGCAGCCTGCGGCAGATGTCCTTTGGGGCCTCCGCCGCGCTGGAGGAGTTATTGCACCGCATCATCGCAGCCTTCCCGCATGTCGATATCTCACATGGCTACGGCATGACCGAAGCCGCGCCGCTGATCTCCTACCTGGGCCCTGAGTATCACCGCGCCGACTTTGCCGAAAAGGGCAAGCTGGGCGCCGTCGGTTGGCCGCCGCGCCATGTCGATATCCGCGTGGTGGATGAAGACGGCCAAGATGTGCCGCAGGGCATCGTGGGGGAGGTGATCCTGCGTGGCCCCAATGTGATGAAAGGCTACCTCAACCAGCCGGAACTGACCGCCGAGACCCTGCGCGGGGGCTGGCTGCATTCCGGTGATGCCGGGTATTTTGATGCGGATGGATGCCTCTGGCTGTCGGGCCGGATCAAGGACATGATCATTTCGGGCGGCGAAAACGTCTATCCCGGTGAGGTGGAGAATGTGCTGTCGCTGCATCCCGCTGTGGCGGATGTCGCGGTGATCGGTGTGCCGCATCCGAAATGGGGGGAGGCCGTGCATGCCATTGTGGTGCCCATCGCAGGCGCTGCGGAAAATACGGCAGATTTGATTGCCTTTTGCCGTCAGAAAATTGCCGCTTACAAATGTCCGGTTGACGTGACGTGGCGTTCTTCGCCTCTGCCCTTGTCAGGCGCCAATAAGGTCCTGAAAACAGAGCTTCGAAAACCCTTCTGGGAGGGCGCGACAGAGCCAAAGCGCGCAAATGAGGAAGGGGCGAAGAAAGAGGAGCAGACAAGATGAACCCTGCCGAGTGGCTGCGCCGCACCGCGCTGTTGAAGCCTGAAAATCCCGCCTTGTTTCAGGGCAAAACCTTGGTGGCCGACTACGCCACGTTTGCGGCCCGCGCTGCGGCGATTGCCGGGGCGCTTGCGGCGCGCGGTGTGGTGGCAGGGGACCGGGTGGCGGTGTTGATGAAAAACCGCACCGAATACCTGGAGGCGCTCTACGGGATCTGGTGGTTGGGGGCTGCGGCGGTGCCGATCAATGCCAAGCTGCACGCCAAAGAGGCGGCGTTTATCCTGGAAAACTCCGGCACGAAGCTGGTGTTCTGCTCGCCCGATACGGCTGCAGCCGTGACGCCGGTGCTGCCGCCCTGCGTGGAAGAGGTGATTACAGCAGGCACGGAGACGTTTGTGGCAATGTATGCAGCCCAGCCGATTGCGGTCCCGGCGCAGATTGCCCGCGATCAGATGATCTGGCTGTTCTACACCTCCGGCACCACGGGCCAGCCTAAGGGCGTGATGATCTCCGCCGGGAATATTGCAGCGATGGTCATGGGCTATGGCGACAGCGTGGCCCAGCACACAGAGGCGGACAGCACGCTTTACTCCGCGCCGATGAGCCATGGTGCGGGTATCTATAACTTCATGTTTGTACTGGCCGCTGCCCGCCACATTTGCCCGGACAGTGGTGGATTTGAAGCGGAGGAGATCTTTGATCTGGCCGCCACGCACGACCGGGTGACGATGTTTGCCGCGCCCACCATGGTGCGCCGTATGGTCGATTGCGCCAAGGAGGATGGGCATAGCGGTGAGGGGATCGAAACCCTGATCTATGCCGGCGGGCCGATGTATTTCGCTGACATCGTTGAGGCGGTTGAGGTGCTGGGCAATCGTTTTGCGCAAATCTACGGGCAGGGGGAATGCCCGATGGCGATCACAACACTGCCGAAGGAATTTGTCAGCGACCGCAGCCACCCACGTTGGCGCGAGCGCCTGACGGGCGTTGGATTCCAGCAGTTGGTGAGCCGGGTGAAAATCGTCGACGCCGACGGCAACGATCTGCCGCCCGGTGAAATTGGTGAAATCGTGGTGTCCGGCCTGGCTGTGATGCAGGGTTATTGGAATAATCCCGAAGCAACCGCCAAGACCATCCGTGATGGTTGGCTCTGGACCGGGGATATGGGGGCGATGGATGCTGATGGCTTCCTGACGCTGCATGACCGATCCAAGGACATGATCATCTCAGGCGGGTCCAACATCTACCCGCGCGAGGTTGAAGAGGTGCTGCTGACCCACCCGGATGTGGCCGAGGTTGCCGTGGTCGGCTGGCATCACGACGAATGGGGCGAGGAAGTCATCGCCTGCGTGGTGACCGAAGCGGGTAGGGATCTGGATGAGGCGGCGCTGGATCAGCTGTGTCTGGACAACATCGCCCGGTTCAAACGCCCCAAACGCTATGTCGCCCTGTCTGGCCTGCCGAAAAACAACTACGGCAAAGTGGTCAAAACTGAGCTGCGCGATCCTGCTAAGATTCTGGCCTAAGTTTAGGCGTCAGGATGGGCTGTCGCCGCTGGCGGCCATCAAACGCTGCGGGCTGTATTCAATCACTACCGCGCCATGCTGATTTATGATGCGGTTTTTGGTGCGGACCAGACCCCGCGCGGATTTTGAGGTTTTGCGTGCCTCAGTGACCTCAATCTCAACATGGACGGTATCGCCGACAACAACCGGTCCCAGCACGTTCATTTCCATGTTCAAAAACGCCAGCCCGGTGCCCTGACCTGTCGCATTCAGCACCAGACCTTCGGCCAGTGACAGCACCAGCATCGCAGGCGCCGTATGGCCGGGCAGGGCCGAGTGGGATTTGCGATATTCCGCGTCCAGAAACAGGCTTTCCAGCATACCCACCTGGGTGACGAAGTTTATCACGTCGGTTTCCGTGATGGTGCGCCCGTAGGTGCGGAACTGATCGCCAACGGTCAACTCATCCCAGTGAAATCCAGTGCCCAGCAGTTTCATGTCTCACCCTCCGGTGCCACAGCACCCTCATAGTCAATCTGATCTGCCGGGATATGACGCCAAATCGTGTCTTGCGACAACTCCTCCAGATAATGCGCGCCCATTGATACGCTGCGGGCGGTCAGCAGGAACATCTGCGTGGTGCGCCAGTCAAACCCCAGATCCAGCGCAATACAGGCGCAGATTCCATCGATGTTCAGGGGCACCGCCCGGCCGCCCCGCTGGCGGGTCAGCGCATCACCGATCAGTTCCGCCAGGCGGCAATAGGGGCCGAACACGCCCTCGGCCTTTGCAATCTCCATCACGCGGTCCGCGCGGGGATCGCGGCTGTGAAGCGGGATGCCATAGCCCGGCACCCGCTCGCCCGCCTGTTTCAGGTCGGTGACAATCGCCTCGGCCAGCGCGGCCATATTGGTTTCGGTCATCTCCGTGCCAGCGGTGCGATCGACCATCAGCTTGGCCATTTTCTCCCCCAGCGCGCCCATCTTTTCGCCAAAGGCGCCGATCCCGGCGGCGATGCCATGCTGCAGGCCAGTGCCGTAGGAGGCATAGAGCCGCGGCACCAATGAGGGCGGCGCGATCCCGTGTTCCATACAGGCCACCAGCAGCGCGTCCAGAACCCGGCCCTGCGCCTTGCTGGGACGTTCGCCATTCAGCAGCAGAAACATGGTTTCAGCAAAGGTGGCATTGCCGATGAGGTCATTTAGGCTGTGCCCCCGGATCAGGGTGTCTTCGGTGTCGCCGTCACTGACGACGCGGCTGATCGATGTGGTCCAGCCTTCTAGGGTTTTGGTTTGCATGGTGGTCCTGTTCAGATGTCTCAGTTGGTCAGATCTTCGGTGCCTGATCCCAAAGCTGGGGCAGGGCGGTGAAAGCCCGGGCGATTGCCGTCAAACCGCAGCGGCAGGCCAATCGTGGGCAGCGTGTCATCGGGGGGATTCTGCAGGATCCCTGCGGCGCGGGCATGTTCATGTGCCAGGGCCTCCTCCAATGTCTGGATCGGCGCAGCGGGCACTTTGGCGTCGCGCAGGATCTGCCACCAATGCTGGCGTGGCTTCTGGCGCAGCACGTCCTCCAGCGCTTCGGTCAGCGCGGCCTCATGCGCCATCCGGTCATTGTTGGTTTGGAACCGGGGGTCTTGCAGCAGGGCCTCCGCCCCGATGGCGCGGCACAGTTTGGCAAACTGGGCCTCGGTGCCGGCGGTCAGCATCAGCAAGCCATCCGCGCAATGCAGGCCACGGTTTGGTGCCAGCAATGGCCCTCGCAATCCACTGCGCACCGGCGGCTGGTTGGCAGAGAGGAGCGTGGCGACGCTCATGGTTTGCCAGCCCATCGCCGTGTCAAAGATTGACGCATCCACAGTGCGCCCCTCCCCGGTTTGGCTGCGCTGCGCCAATACCGCCAGGATGCCGATGCTGGCCCACATCGCGGTGCCGAAATCATTGACGGAAAAGCCAACCCGCACCGGATCACCGCCGGCCTCACCTGTGGCGTCCATAATGCCGGCGAAGGCCTGCAACAACGCCTCATACCCCGGATCACGGGACAGCGGGCCATCGGGGCCATAGGCGGAAATGTTGCAATAGATCAGCTGCGGGGCATCCGCCCGGCACGCCGCCGCGTCGAGGCCTATTTTCTGACTGACATCCGGGCGCAGGTTCTGCACCACGACATCGCCATGTTCAGCCATTAGCGCGCGCAGTCGGGCCACGGCCGCGGGATCGGTGAAATCCACGGTCAGGCTGTCCTTGCCCCGGTTCACCGCATGAAACTGCGCCCCGGCGCCGTTTTTCAGCGGTGCGCCCCAGCTGCGGGCGGCCTCGCCGGTTTCGGGGGGGCTCAATCTTGATCACGCGGGCGCCTAGATCGGCCAGGATCCTGCCGCAGTAGGGACCCGCCAGCGCGGATCCCATTTCAAAAACGGTGATGCCGGTGAGGGGCGCGGTCATGGGCTGACCTCGGCAACCCCATTGTTCAGCACCACAACATCCCGTTCCAGAACCCGGGTGCGGAAGGAAATGCGCCCGCCGTCCTGCCACATCTCGGTGCGCAGGATTTCGCCCGGATAGACCGGCGCCGAGAACCTCAGCCGTAGTGACTTGAAGCGGCTGGCGTCATAATCGCAATAGCAGCGCAGGATGGCGTGGCCCGCGATCCCAAGCGAGCACAGACCGTGCAAAATCGGGGCTGCGAAGCCTGCCACCTCGGCCACATCCGGGTCTGCGTGCAGCGGGTTATAGTCCCCCGACAGCCGGTAGAGCAGTGCCGCCTGCGGGATGGTTTTGAAATCCCAATGCTGATCTGGCTCCCGATCAGGGAGGGCATGCGGCAGTGGTTGCGGGCCGGCGGGGCCGTCAAATCCGCCATTGCCCCGGGCAAAAGATGTGCCCGACAGGGTGGCGTGTTTGATGCCGGTGGCGGTGTCGATCAGATCACGTTCGGTGAAGATCAGCGCGCCTTTGCCGGCGCCTTTGTCCAGCACCTGAGTGACCCGTGTGCGCGCCTTGAGCGTGGCGGCCGGGGGCAGCGGGTGATGGATCTCAATACCCTGTTCGCCATGCAGGATCTTCTTCCAGTCGATGCCGGTGTCGGGATTGCGGGCCCAAAATCCGGGCGTTGCCAGCACGGCGGCCATGGTGGGAACCGTGGCAAAACTGCTTTCCTCAAAGACAAATGGCAATTGCCGCCGGTCCATCGGATCCTGGCCAAAACCAACCCCAAGTGCATAAATGATGCTGTCGCGAATGCTGTAGCTTTGTTCGACCTCATCAAACGGCCAATTCATGATTTTATCGTAGCTGAACGTCATGTCCTCTCCCCCTCATTTTTATATTTTTCAGCGCCTTAGACCGGATCCCAATTGAACACCTCGGGTGAGCGTTCCAGCGGATACATGCTGCCCTTCAGTGCCGGGAAGGCGTGATCCAGCACGCTTTCCGCATCCCAGCCACCGTCTCGCTGCATGGCGCGCAGCGGTCGGCTTTGGCCCATCAGGAAAATCTCATTGCCGCGCACACAGAAGATCTGACCGCTGATGTGCTGGGCCTGATCACTGGCCAGCGCCACCACCGGAGGGGCGATTTTGGCCGGTGTCATGGCTTTCATCCGCTCCACCCGGATGCGGTCTGCCTCACTGTTGACGGGAATGGTGCCCACCAGCCGCGACCAGGCAAAGGGGCCAATGCAGTTTGAGGTCACGTTGTAGCGCGCCATATCAAGGGCGATGCATTTGGACAGCGCCGTGATGCCCAGTTTGGCCGCCCCGTAAGAGGCCTGGCCAAAGTTGCCAATCAACCCCGAGGTCGAGGTCATGTGGATCATCCGGCCCGCGTTTTGTGCCCGAAACACCTCGGCAGCTTGGCGCGCCACGTTGAAGGATCCCTTCAGGTGCACATCAACCACCAGATCCCAGTCTTCTTCGCTCATCTTGTGAAAAATGCGATCGCGCAAAATGCCGGCATTGTTGACCACAATGTCCAGTCCCCCCAGTTCATCGCGGGCCTGTTCGACCATGCGGCCAGCGGCGGCAAAACTGGTCACGCTGTCGTGGTTGGCTGCGGCTGTTCCGCCGGCTGCGCGGATCTCTGCGACCACCTCATCCGCGGGGGAGGGGCTGGTGCTGCCGTCATCGGCGCCATCAGCGCTGCCGCCCAGGTCATTGACCAGAACCTTGGCACCCTGCTGGGCCATGGCCAGTGCTATTTCCCGGCCAACCCCGCGCCCGGCGCCTGTGATCAAGGCGGTTTTCCCCGCCAGCAGCTGTGTGTCCGTCATCGATGGTCCTTGGGTTTCGTTCATTTTTGATAATTCGTATATTCGATAAAAGTTCTGATATAGGCTAGACCATAGGGGCGACCCTACCTATGATCAATTGAAATTTGCGAAATTCGACCCAGGGCCAACTGGGGACCAATGCTGGAGGGGTGTTTGGTGAAATCAGTGCAGGCCTATGCGGCCTATGTCCCGCAGCGGCGTTTGGATCGCACGGCTGTGCTTCAGGCACACCAATGGCACAACGGTGCCTTGGCCGGACTGGCCAAGGGCTACCGCAGTATTGCGGCCTGGGATGAGGATGTGGTCACCATGGCCGTGGCCGCCGCAAAACAATGTAATTCTGAGGCATTATCGGGGGTGGAGCGGTTGTTCCTCGGTTCGACCTCCTTTCCCTTTGCGGACCGACAGAACAGCGCGGTTGTCGCGGATGCTCTGGAGTTAACGCCTGAGGTATCGGCGCTTGATGTGGCCGGGTCGCAGCGGGCTGGAAGTGGCGCATTGATGGCTGCCTTGTCGACCACGGGTCGAGTATTGGCATTGGGTTCAGAAAAGCGTCCCTGTCAGCCCGGCAGCACATTGGAGATGACCGAAGGAGACGGGGCCGCGGCCCTACTGGTTGCGGATAGCGCCGGGCTGGCGGACTATATCGGTGGCCTGTCGCGGACCCATGAATTTGTTGATCACCACCGCGGCAGTGACGCGGCCTTTGACACCCAGTGGGAGGACCGCTGGCTGCGCGATGAGGGCTATATGACCCTGTTGCATGATGCGATCCGCGCAACACTCGACACCCATCAGATATCCGCTGCGGATGTCGCCCATCTCTGCCTGCCAATTGACAACGCGCGTACAGCCGCGGGCGTGGCGCGGGCGCTGTCCTTTAGCCCCGTGGCCTTGCGGGACCCGTTGCAGCGGACCCTTGGCAATTGCGGTGCAGCACATCCCTTGATGATGCTTTGTGACGCGCTGGACCATGCCGCCCCGGGGGAGGTTATCCTAGTTGCAGGTTTCGGCCAGGGCTGTGATGTCATGCTGTTTCGCGCCACCGACGCCCTGCCGAAATATCGGTTGGCCCGTGCCAAGGGCGTGTCGCTGGCGGATCAACTGGCGGCCGGGCGGCCGGAGCGGAACTACACCCGCTACCTGACGCTGGCCGGCCATCTCAAGGTGGATCGCGGGCTGCGGGCTGAGGTTGATAAATCCACCTCCCTCTCGGCCCATTTTCGCAGCCATGAGATGGCGCAACAGTTTCGCGGCGGGCGCTGCAGCGAATGCGGGACGGTGCAGTTTCCAAAAACGCCGATCTGCGTCAACCCGGCGTGCCGGGCCCGTGACAGTCAAGGGGCTGAAAGCTTTGCAGACAAACAGGGGGCGCTGATGTCCTTCACCGCTGATGCGCTGACCTACACCCCGCATCCGCCAAATTACTACGGCATGGTTCAATTCAAGGGCGGCGGTCGGTTGATGATGGATCTCACGGGTGTTGAGTTTGTTGAGGATCTGTCGGTCGGGATGACGATGAAAATGGCGTTCCGCGTCAAAGACTACGATCCGACACGCGGGTTTCGCAGGTATTTCTGGAAAGCCATGCCGCTTCACGCCGCTCAATCCGCGGAGGAGACCTGATGGCATCCGGCATCAAAGACCGCGTCGCAATCCTGGGCATGGGTTGTTCGCAATTTGGGGAACGTTGGCAAACCAGCGCCGAAGATCTGATGATCGAAGCCTTCGATGAGGCGTTGCAGGACGCCGGCATCGGGTCGGAAGACATCGGTGCCGCCTGGTTGGGCAGCGGGATCGAAAGCCAGCATTTGGGCAATGGTGGCATCCCTTTGGGCGTTGCGCTGCGATTGAACTACGTGCCGGTCACCAAGGTGGAAAACTTCTGCGCCAGCGGCACCGAAGCGTTGCGGGGTGCCGTCTATGCGGTGGCCTCAGGGGCCTGTGATATCGCCCTCGCGATGGGGGTCGAGAAGCTGAAAGATGCCGGTTACGGCGGTCTGCCGCAGCGCACCCGGGGTGTGATGAATGAGTTTTACTGGCCCTCGCTGTCTGGCCCCGGTGCCTTTGCCCAACTGGCCGCGGCCTATGCGGCAAAACATGGGATCGCGATGGCTGAGGTGAAACAGGCGATGGCCCATATCTCGGTCAAAAGCCATGCCAATGGGGCCAAAAATCCCAAAGCACATCTGCGCCGTGCCATCAGCGAAGATCAGGTGCTGAACGCGCCGATGGTGGCGGCCCCTCTGGGGCTGTTTGACTGCTGCGGTGTCAGCGATGGCGCCGCCTGTGCCATCGTCACCACGCCTGAAATTGCGCGTTCTTTGGGTAAACAGGATCTGGTGACCGTGAAAGCGCTGCAACTGGCGGTGTCTTCTGGGGCGGAGGCGTATTTTGACGGTTGGGATGGCAGCCATTTGGTGACAACCCGCATCGCCGCCAAACGCGCCTATCAGGAAGCAGGCGTGCGCCAACCTGCCGAGGATTTGGGCCTGATTGAGGTGCATGACTGCTTCTCAGTAACAGAGCTGATCACGATGGAGGATCTGGGCCTTTCTGAGGAGGGGCAGGCCTGTCGTGATGTCCGCGATGGGCGCTACGATGCCGAAGGCGCGATCCCCTGCCAGATCGATGGGGGCTTGAAATGCTTCGGCCATCCGATCGGCGCTTCGGGGCTGCGCATGGTCTATGAGCTTTATCTGCAAATGCAGGGCCGGGCCGGGGCGCGGCAGGTCAGCGAAACTCCAGCCTTCGGGCTGACCCATAATCTGGGCGGGTTCCCGCATCAGAATGTGGCCTCCATCACCATTATTGGTCCTGAAGACGCCTGAAGGAGTTTGGGATGAGCTATAGTACCCCTTGGATGACCGAGGAATTAGAAATCCTGCGCGATCATGTGGCCCGGTTCTACGCCCGTGAAATGGTCCCGAATGAAGCGCGATGGCAGGAACAGGGGCATGTGGATCGTGCGTTCTGGCAGGTGGCTGGACAGGCGGGGATCCTCTGCGCCTCAGTGCCGGAGGTCTACGGCGGTCACGGCGGGACGTTTTACCATGAGGCGGTGCTGATCACCGAACAGTTCCGCGCCACCGGCGTGTCTGGCTTTTCCAATTCGGTGCATTCGCAGATCTCCGCCCATTACATTTTGAACTACGGCAGTGAAGCGCAGAAACAGCGCTGGTTGCCGAAAATGGCACGGGGCGATCTGGTGGCGGCGATTGCGATGACCGAACCAGCGGCCGGGTCTGACCTGAAGGGTATTCAAACCCGCGCGGTCCGCCGTGGCGATCACTACGTCATCAAGGGGTCAAAGATCTTTATCACCAATGGTCAGCTGGCGGATCTGATCATCGTGGCCTGCAAAACAGACGCCAGCGCCGGGGCCAAAGGGGTGTCCCTGATTGTGGTCGAAGCTGAAGATGCCACAGGGTTTCGGCGCGGTCGCAACCTGGACAAGATCGGTCAGAAAAGCGCCGATACCTCGGAATTGTTCTTTGATGATGTTGAGGTGCCGGTGGACAATCTGCTGGGCAGTGCGGAGGGGCAGGGCTTTGCCCAACTGATGCAGCAACTGCCGCAGGAACGGCTGGTGCTTGGCTTGAAGGCGGTGGCCGTGATGGAGGCCGCGCTGGAGGAAACAGTGGGCTACACCAGCAACCGACAGGCCTTTGGTCGCAGGCTGCTGGATCTGCAGAACACACGGTTCAAACTGGCTGAGGCCAAAACAACGGCGCATATCGCGCGGGTTTTTGTCGACAACTGTGTTGACCGGCTGGTGGCTGGGGAGCTGGATGCGGCCACCGCCTCCATGGTGAAATGGTGGTGCAGTCAGATGCAATGTGACGTGGTCGACGAATGTCTGCAGCTGCATGGCGGCTATGGCTATATGAGCGAATACCCCATTGCGCAGATGTATGTAGATGCCCGCGTGCAAAAGATCTACGGCGGCGCAAATGAGATCATGAAAGAGCTGATCGCCCGCTCCCTGACCCCATAGGGTGCTGGCCTATCGCCTTATGTGTCGCACGGCGGTGCGGTGCTGCCGCGCGCGATCAATTCCACATCTACCAGCTCGATCTGCGGGCAGGCCCCGACCGGTTTGCCCTTCAGCCGCGCCAGCAGGCGATCGGCTGCGCGGGTGCCAAGGGTGCGGCGGTCTTGACGGATCGTGGTCAAAGGCGGGCTGGCAAAGGCGGCCATCTCAATATCGTCAAACCCAACCACGGAAACATCTTCGGGCACGGAAAGGCCGGCCTCCCGCAAGCCTGAAATCAGCCCGATCGCCACCATATCCGAGGCACAGAAAACGGCGGTGGGGCGCTCGGCCATGGCGGCAATTTTGGCGGCGGCGGCATGGCCGGATTCCAATGAGAAATCGCCCCGGATCACCCAATCCTCCCGCGTGGGCAGACCAAGGCGGTTGCGTTCTTCCAGCATGGTTTCGCGGCGAATGCGGGTCAGGACATTGCCCTTGGGACCGGTGATATGGGCGATCTTGCGATGCCCCAGATCATAAAGATGCCGGATAACGGCCTGTGCCCCAAAAGCATTGTCACTGCGCACCGACGGGTGTGGCGCATCCTGCACCCATTCACAGGCAAAAACGATGCGGTCTGCCACGCCGTTTTGTTCAAATTCGGCCAGCTGATCGGCGCTCAAGCCCCCGTCGAGTGAGATCATCCCGTCAATCCGACTGTCGAGGAAGTAGTCCACCAGCCGCCGCCCATCCTGTTCCGGCAGGGAGGTATCTGCGACCAGCACCGAAAACTCACTATCGGCAAAACGCGCTGAGATCCCGGCGAGGATCTGCGAAAAGAACGGGTTGCCCAGATTGGGGGTCAGAACCAGCACCGCCCCGGCCTCCTGCTTGCGCAGGTTCCGCGCCGCCTTGTTCAGCCGGTAGCCTGTGATTCGAACCGCCTCTGCCACCAGCTCGCGGGTCTTTTCCGACACCAGATTGGGGTTGGACAGCGCCCGGCTGACCGTCGCGGTTGAGACCTCGGCTTGGCGTGCAACATCTTGAATTGTAGCTGGTTTTTGGGTCATTTCACGGGCTCCGTATCGTCGCGCTACATGGCATTTTGCCGATAGGCTTGACAAGTAGGGGGTCAAGAAACCCATATATGTAATCGATTGCAGTTGAAAGCTCTGTCTCGATATGTAATCGATTACAGCGTTACGCAGCGTGGTCTTTTTTCGGCCGCGAAGAAAACGCGCAACAAGGGGCAAGTGGAGAGGCCCCGTAGGGAGGAAGATATGAAATTTATGCGCAATGCCCTGGTGGGCACTACGGCCTTATGTGCCGCCACGGCTGTGTCTGCGGCCGATCTGGAAGTGACCCATTGGTGGACTTCGGGTGGTGAGGCCGCAGCGGTGGCTGAATTTGCCAAAGCCTTTGATGACAAAACCGACCACACTTGGGTCGATGGTGCAATTGCCGGCTCCGGCGGTACCGCGCGTCCGATCATCATCAGCCGTATCCTGGGCGGTGATCCGATGCACGCCACGCAGCTGAACCACGGCCGTCAGGCTGAAGAGCTGATTGAGGCGGGGCTGCTGCTGGATCTGACCGATGTGGCTGAGGCCGAAGGCTGGAAAGATCTGGTGAACCCCAAATCGCTGTTGGACAGTTGTACCGTGGATGGCCGCATCTACTGCGCGCCGGTCAACATCCACTCGTGGCAGTGGATCTGGCTGAGCCACAAAGCCTTTGACGATGCTGGCGTCAGCGTTCCCACCAGCTGGGACGAATATGTTGCCGCCGCCCCCGCACTGGAAAGCGCCGGGAAAATCCCGCTGGCCATGGGGCAGCAGCCCTGGCAGAGCAACGGCGCCTTTGGTGTGATGGCCATCGCCATCGCCGGCATCGACGCCTGGAGCGAAGTGAACATCAACAAAAACGCGGATGTGGCCGGTGGCGAAACCTATGCCAAAGTGTTTGAAGCCGCAGCCAACGCCCGTGCCTTTGCTGAAAAATCAAACGTGCAGGACTGGAACCAGGCCACCAACCTGGTGATCACTGGTCAGGCTGGCGCACAGATCATGGGTGACTGGGCACAGGGTGAGTTCCAGGTCGCGGGTCAAACTGCGGGTCAGGATTACACCTGCCTGCCGGGTCTGGGTGTGAACGAAATCATCTCCACCGGTGGCGATGCCTTCTACTTCCCCAAGCAGGATGACCCCGCCATCGAAGCCGCGCAGAAAGAAATGGCTGCCCTGCTGCTGAGCCCTGAGGTTCAGGTGAACTTCAACCTCAAGAAAGGCTCTCTGCCGGTGCGCGGTGATGTCGATCTGGCTGCGGCGAACGACTGCATGAAAAAGGGTCTGGAGATCCTTGCCAGCGGCGCCATCCTGCCGGACGGCAACCAGACCTTCTCGCCGGACACCACCGGTCAGATCGAAGACCTGATGGTCGAGTTCTGGAATGATCCTTCCTACTCGGCGGCAGATGCGCAGGCGCGCTATGCCGAGATCATTGCGGACGCAGATTAATCTGCCCGTTTGATCTGATTGATGGGTGATCTGGTCGGGCCCGCTGCCCAGTTGCGGGCCCGACCATCGCAAGGCAACGCCGCCCCATGTGTGGGCGGGCTGTGCCAAGGGAAGAAGGCAGGGGACAAGACAATGGCAGTGACCGAAGGCGTCAGGCCCGTGGCGGAACGAACCTCCGCAAAACGGCCCAACCGCCTGTTCAAGAATATGACGGCCAAGATCGCGTCGATCCCGATGATCCTCACCGCATTGGTGGTGTTCATCGGCTGTACGCTCTGGACGATTTACCATTCATTTACCAAGTCGCGGCTGCTGCCAGCTCCGGACAAATGGGTGGGTTGGGATCAGTATGAACGGCTGTGGCGCACCCGCCGCTGGCTGGTTTCAATCGAAAACCTTGCGATCTATGGTGTCTGCTCCCTGGTGCTGAGCTTGGTGATCGGCTTCACACTTGCCGCCCTTTTGGATCGCAAGATCCGCGGTGAGGCGGTGTTCCGCACCATTTTCCTCTACCCGTTCGCCCTGAGTTTCATTGTGACCGGTCTGGTCTGGCAATGGATCCTGAACCCGCAGTTTGGCATCCAACAGGTGGTGCGCAATTGGGGCTGGGAGGGATTTACCTTTGACCCGCTGAACAACGCTGAGATTGTGATCTACGGGATCCTGATTGCCGGGATCTGGCAGGGATCAGGCTTTATCATGGTGATCATGCTGGCCGGTCTGCGCGGCATTGATCAGGACATCTGGAAAGCCAGCCGCGTTGAGGGCATCCCCGCGTGGAAGACCTATATTTTCATCATCATCCCGATGATGCGGCCGATTTTTGTGACCGCGCTGGTGCTGATCGCGGCCGGGATCATCAAGGTCTATGACCTTGTGGTGGCACAAACCTCGGGCGGGCCCGGCATCGCCTCGGAGGTGCCTGCGAAATACGTGATCGAGAAGATGTTCCAAGCACAAAACCTTGGTCAGGGCTTTGCCGCCTCAACCATGATGCTGGTGTCGGTGCTGGTGGTGCTGATCCCATGGGCTTACCTTGAATTTGGAGGCAAACGCCGTGACTGATGCCACCCAGACAAATCCGCAACGCACAGTCGCCGCGATGAGCGGGCCGCGCGGGCCCAAACCTCGCCGCCGCATCACGCCCAGCAACATCATGCTCTACAGCATCCTCTTCGTTGCCTCGGTCTATTACCTGCTGCCGCTTTACGTGATGGTTGTCACCTCACTCAAAGGCATGCCGGAAATCCGGCTAGGTAATGTGTTTTCACCACCGGTTGAGGTCACTTTTGAGCCTTGGGTGAAAGCCTGGTCAGAGGCTTGCACAGGTATCAACTGTGACGGCCTGAGCCGCGGTTTCTTCAACTCGGTCAACATCTTGATCCCATCGGTGGTGCTGTCGATCGCGATTGCTTCGGTCAATGGCTATGCGCTGGCCAATTGGAAATTCAAAGGGTCTGAGGTCTTCTTCACCATCCTGATCTTCGGGGCCTTCATTCCCTATCAGGTGATGATCTATCCGATCGTGATCCTCCTGCGGGAAATGGGGCAGGGCATCTCGGCGGTGACAGGCACGGATTTCCGCCTGATGGGATCGCTCTGGGGGTTGGTGATTGTGCATTCGATCTTCGGGATGCCGATCCTGACCCTGCTGTTCCGCAACTATTTCACCTCCCTGCCGGATGAGCTGTTCAAAGCGGCGCGCGTCGATGGCGCCGGGTTCTGGGGGATCTATTTCCGCATCATGTTGCCGATGTCGCTGCCGATCTTTGTGGTTGCGATCATCCTGCAGGTGACCGGGATCTGGAACGACTTCCTGTTCGGGGTGATCTACACCAAACCCGATACTTACCCGATGACGGTGCAGCTCAATAACATCGTGAACTCGGTCCAGGGGGTAAAGGAATATAACGTCAACATGGCCGCGACGCTGCTGACGGGGCTGGTGCCTCTGGTCATCTACTTCGTGTCGGGCAAGCTCTTCGTGCGCGGGATCGCGGCTGGGGCGGTGAAAGGGTAAGTCATGGGAAACACAACTGTACGCACCGCGGCGTTGGAACAGAAACTGGTCCAGGATGCCGCCAAGGCGGGGATTGCTGCCCCCGCTGCGACCCCCAGCATTGAGATCAACGATCTGAAACTGTCGTTCGGGGCCTTTGAGGTGCTGAAAGACCTCAACCTCACCGTCAGTCAGGGCGAGTTTCTGGTGCTACTGGGATCGTCGGGCTGCGGTAAGTCCACATTGCTGAACTGCATTGCGGGTCTTTTGGACGTGAGCGACGGGCAGATCCACATCGGTGGCCGCAATGTCACCTGGGAGGAGCCATCAGAACGCGGCATCGGCATGGTGTTTCAGTCCTACGCGCTTTACCCGCAGATGACCGTGGAGGGGAACCTTTCCTTCGGCCTGAAAAACGCACGGGTGCCGAAAGCGCAGATCGCTGAGAAGATCGCAGCTGCCGCCAAAACCCTGCAAATCGAACCGCTGCTGAAACGCAAACCTGCCGCCCTGTCAGGGGGGCAACGTCAGAGGGTGGCCATCGGCCGCGCCTTGGTGCGGGATGTAGATGTGTTCCTGTTTGATGAACCGTTGTCCAATCTGGATGCTAAACTGCGCGCGGATCTGCGGGTTGAGATCAAGCAGCTGCACCAGACTCTGGGCAACACGATGATCTATGTGACCCATGATCAGGTGGAGGCGATGACGCTGGCGGATCGCATTGCCATTATGCGCGGTGGCAACATCCTGCAGCTGGCCAGCCCGAATGAGATCTATTCGCGCCCGACCTGCAAATATGTGGCGGAATTTATCGGCTCCCCCAGCATGAACTTCTTCGAAGGCACGGTCACGGACAACACGTTCAACAGTGCTGCAGGCAGCTTTGATCTGCAGGGCTATGTCTTCGCGGCGCAAACTGTCCCGGGTCAATCAGCCTGGCTGGGCATCCGCCCGGAACATATCGCCGTTGGCGATGCAGCCGCGGCAGAACAGAACCGGATGCAGGCCGTGGTGGAACTGGTGGAGCCGCTGGGCTCTGACACTTTGGCGCGGGCACGGGCCGGGGATCAATCGATCTGGGTGCGGATGGACGGTCAGGCCGCCATCGCCCCGGGGGATGAATTGGCGCTGGGCTTTTCCGCGTCATTGGCCAATCTTTACGACAAAACAAGCGAGGAGCGGCTTTAAGGCGCTCTTTCCTTTCGTAAAATCAGGAACACGTGACAATGGATCTTTCTTTCCAACTCTACTCTGCGCGCAATGCCACCCCCTGGGAGGGTGTGGTTAAAACGCTGGCAGATCTTGGCTACGCACAGGTTGAAGGCTTCGGCGGCAACTACGAAGATGCGGCCGGTTTCCGCGCCTTGCTGGATCAAAACGGGCTGAGCATGCCCTCGGGCCATTTCTCAGTCGATATGCTGGAGAATGAGCCTGAAAAGGCGCTGGCGATTGCCAAGACGCTGGGGATCACCCGGATCTACTGCCCCTATCTGGATGCGGCCGACCGGCCCGGTGATGCCGCAGGCTGGGCCGCCTTTGCCGGCAGACTGGAAGCGATCGGTGAGGTGATGCGCGCTGGCGGCGTTGCCTTTGGCTGGCATAACCACGATTTCGAATTTGTCGCCTGCGAAGATGGCACCATCCCGATGCAGGCCATTCTGGACGGCGCGCCCAACATTGATTGGGAAGCTGACATTGCCTGGATCATCCGCGGTGGCGCCGATCCGTTTGACTGGATCAATGCCAACAAGGGCCGCATCACCGCCGCCCACGTCAAAGATATCGCCCCCGCCGGCGAATGTGAGGACGAAGATGGCTGGTCCGATGTCGGCCACGGCACCGTCGATTGGGCCGCCTTAATTGAGGCGCTGAAAGCGGCGGATGTCGATCTGTTTGTGATGGAACATGACAACCCGTCTGATGCGACGCGGTTTGCCACTCGTTCCATCGAAGCGCTGCGAGATATGTGAGGGGCGACAATGAGCAATAAACTAGGAATTGGTGTTCTGGGCTGCGGCAATATCTCGGCGGCCTATATGCGTCTGGCGCCGATGTTCAACGGGATCGAAATGCGCGCCTGCGCTGATATGAACCCTGAGGCGGCCAAAGCACGGGCGGAGGAGTTTGGCCTGCGCGCTGAAACCGTGGACGGGTTGCTGGCGGCCGATGACATCGACATCATCGTGAACCTTACCGTGCCAAACGCGCATTTTGAGGTTTCCAAATCGATCCTTGAGGCGGGCAAAAACGTCTATTCGGAAAAACCCTTTGTGCTGTCGCTGGCCGAAGGGGGGGAGTTGAAAAAGATCGCCGAGGCCAAGGGGCTGCGAGTTGGCTCCGCGCCGGATACCTTCATGGGTGGCAGCCACCAGTTGGCGCGTCATCTGGTCGACAGCGAAGCGGTGGGCAAGATCACCTCAGGCACCTGTTTTGTGCAAAGCCCGGGGATGGAGATGTGGCATCCGAACCCTGACTTCTTCTTCCAGCCGGGCGGTGGCCCGATCCTGGATCTGGGGCCTTACTACATCTCAAATCTTGTGCAGCTTCTGGGGCCGGTGAAACGGGTCTGCGCCATGTCCTCGTCCGGCAGTGAATACCGCACCATCACCAGCCAGCCGCGCCATGGTGAGAAGATCAAGGTGGAAACCCCCACCACGATCCACGCCATTCTGCAATTTGAAAGCGGCGCGCAGATCACCTACTGCGCCAGCTGGGATGTCTGGCAGCATGGCCACTCCAACATGGAACTCTATGGTCAGGCCGGCACGTTGCATGTGCCGGATCCGAACTTCTTCGGGGGTGAGGTGCGCATGACGGAACAGGGTGCCTTTGTCACCGCGCCGGGCTGGGATCATCCGTTCAACAAGGCAAATGACGGGCCGCACGCCAACTATCGCGCCGCAGGGCTGGCAGACATGGCGCAGGCCATTCTGGCGGATCGTCCGCACCGCTGTTCGCTGGATTTCGCCTTGCATGTGGTCGACGTTATGACCTCTATCCTCGCCTCAGGAGAGGGCGGACAGTTTGTGGAGATCACCACATCCTGTGACCGCCCTGAGGCGCTTGACCCCGATGCGGCCGAGGCGTTGATGGCGTAAGGAGAACCCCAATGACCAGCCCCGTTTGGAAGGCATCAGACACCCGTTATGACACCATGAGCTACCGCCGCTGCGGGCGCTCTGGCTTGAAACTGCCCGCGATTTCGCTGGGTCTGTGGCACAACTTCGGCGATGACACACCGCATCAGTCGAAGCGGGACATGGTGCGCACCGCCTTTGATCTGGGGATCACCCATTTCGATCTGGCCAACAACTACGGACCAGAACCCGGCTCGGCGGAGCTGGCGTTTGGGGAATTGTTGAAAACCGACCTCGCCCCGTACCGGGACGAGCTGATCGTTTCCTCCAAGGCGGGCTATGACATGTGGCCCGGGCCCTATGGGGAATGGGGCAGCCGCAAGTATCTGATCGCGTCCTGCGATCAGTCGCTGAAGCGGATGGGGCTGGACTATGTGGATATCTTCTATTCGCACCGGTTTGATCCCGAAACACCGCTGGAAGAAACCATGATGGCGCTGGATCACATCGTGAAATCGGGGCGCGCGCTCTATGTGGGGATCTCCTCCTACAATGCGCAGCGCACCCGTGAAGCGGCGGCGATCCTGAAGGAACTGGGCACGCCTTGCCTGATCCACCAGCCCAGCTATTCCATGCTGAACCGCTGGGTTGAAGAGGATGGCCTGCTGGATGCGCTGGGCGATACCGGCATGGGCTCAATCGTCTTCTCGCCGTTGGCGCAGGGGATGCTGACCGGAAAATACCTCAAAGGTATTCCCGAAGGCAGCCGCGCCACCCAAGGCAAGTCGCTGCTTGATGGTTTCATCAACGATGAAACGCTTGCCAACATCCGCGCGCTGAATGGCATCGCGGAGAGCCGTGGTCAGACATTGGCACAGATGGCCCTGGCCTGGGTGCTGCGCGATGACCGTGTGACCTCAGCCCTGATTGGTGCCAGCCGTCCGGGGCAAATCGAAGACTGCGCCAAGGCAGTTGAGAACCTTACCTTTACCACCGATGAACTGGCCGAGATTGACCGCTATGCAAAAGATGCCGCGATCAACCTCTGGGCGGCCTCATCCGAACACGCAGGCAGCGGAGACGCATGATCCAGAACCCAATTCTACCAGGTTTTAATCCGGACCCTTCGATCTGTCGGGTTGGCGATGAGTATTTCATCGCCACCTCAACCTTCGAATGGTACCCGGGGGTGCAAATCCACCGCTCCAAGGATCTGGTGAATTGGGATCTTGCCTGCCGCCCGCTGTCACGTGCGATGCAGTTGGATATGCGCGGCAACCCCGACAGTGGTGGCATCTGGGCGCCCTGCCTAAGCTATGCAGATGGGCTGTTCTGGCTGGTCTATACAGATGTGAAGCGGCTGGATGGCAACTTCAAGGATGCCCACAATTACATCGTCACGGCCCCTTCGATTGAGGGGCCGTGGTCTGACCCGATCTATGTGAACTCCTCAGGCTTTGACCCCTCGCTGTTTCACGATGTGGATGGCCGCAAGTATTTCATGAACGTGCAGTGGAACCATGTGTCCAACTCGGTTGGGGGCCATCCGAAACATCCGGCCTTTGACGGGATCCTGCTGCAGGAATGGCATCCTGAACAGGGGCTGATTGGTGAGGTACAAAACGTCTTCCCGGGATCGTCCCACGGGTTGACCGAGGCCCCGCATATCTTCACCCGCAAGGGCTACTATTACCTGACCACCGCTGAGGGCGGCACCGGCTATGAACATACCGTTACGCTGGCCCGGTCGCGCGACATCTGGGGCCCATATGAGGTGCATCCAGATCTACATGTTCTGACCGCCAAAGAGGCGCCGGGCAACGCGCTGCAACGTGTGGGGCATGGTCAGATCGTCGACACGCCAGAAGGCGAGTTTTACCACACCTTCCTGTGTTCGCGGCCATTGCCCGGGCGGTTTTCCCCGATGGGGCGCGAAACAGGGATCGCCAAGGTCGAATGGCGGGAGGATGATTGGCTCTACCTCAGTGGCGGGGGCATGGCGCCCGCGCTGACGGAGGTGACGCCCAAAGTGGGGGAGCCGCGCCCGGTTGTGGCAACTGAAACCAACTTCGACGGTGCAGATCTGCCTGATGAATTTCAGTGGCTGCGCACCCCCTATCCCGAACGGATTTTCCAGCTGACCGGCAGCGCGTTGCGGCTGATCGGGCGCGAAAGCATTGGCAGTTGGTTTGAACAATCGCTGGTGGCCCGGCGCCAGGAACATGCGGTCTACCGCGCCAAAACCACCATCGCGGAGTTCGCACCGACCACCTATCAACAGGCGGCAGGGCTGACGACCTACTATAACCGCCACAAATTCCACGCCCTGATGATTGCAGGGGATGGCAAGGGCGGGCGGGTCCTGTCGATCCAGTCCTGTGCAGGCGATTGGCCTGATGGTGCGCTCAGCTTCCCCGGTGAGGTGATCCCGCTGAGTGATGGCGCCGTGGACCTTGCGGTTTCTGTCGATCGTGACCGTCAGCAGTTTTATTATCGCCAAGCGGGCGATTGGCTGCCGATTGGGCCATCGCTTGATGCTTCGGTGATTTCTGATGAGGGCGGGCGCGGCGAACATGCCTCTTTCACCGGGGCGTTTGTGGGCGTTGTGGCCTTTGACCAAACCGGGCAGGGCCGCAGCGCCGATGTCACCCGGTTCCGCTACGCGCCGGAGGGCAGCTGATGCGCGCGAGCCTTGAAATATGGGATGTGGCCAGTGCCACCTTTGAGGTGCTGCTGCAAAGCCCCCGCCATATCGAGGCGCCGAATTTCATGCCCGACGGGCAGTCGCTGATCGTCAATTGTGACGGCGGGCTGTATCGGGTGCCGCTCGACGCGCCCGAGCTGATCCGCCTGAACAGTTTCACACATACGATCATCAACAATGACCACGCCCCCAGCCCGGATGGCCGCCAGATTGCCTTCTGCGATAAGTCTGAGACCGGCAAATCCTGCATCTACCTGATGCCGGCAACAGGCGGGCGTCCGCGCCGGGTGACAGCGGGTTTGCCCAGCTGGTTTCACGCCTGGATGCCGGATGGGCAGGCGATGGTCTATGCCTGCGTGCGCGACGGCGATTTTGCCATTGCGCGTGCCGATCTGGGCGGGACCGAAGAGGTGTTGATCACCGGGCCCCATCACTATGACGGGCCTGATGTGACGCCGGATGGGCAATGGATCTGGTTCAATTCCGATCGATCTGGCGCGATGGCGCTTTGGCGGATGCGGACTGACGGATCAGAGCCTGAACAAATGACTGACGGCAGTACCGATGACTGGTTCCCCCATCCCAGCCCGGATGGGACCCACCTGTGCTACCTGGCCTATGACAAAGACACCGAAGGTCACCCCTTCGGCGTCGATGTGGATCTGTGCCTGATGCCGCAGGGCGGCGGCGTAGCGGAAGTGCTGCAACGTATTCATGGCGGGCAGGGCTGCCTGAACAGCCCGTGCTGGGCCCCTGATGGGGCACGGTTCGCCTATGTTCGCTATTTCGAGATGACCGAGGAGGAGGGGTAACAATGGCAGGATTGATCAAAGGGCCAGCGCTGTTTCTGGCCCAGTTCGCAGGGGATAACGCCCCCTATAACTCGTTAGAAAACATCACCAAATGGGCCGCAGGTCTTGGCTACAAAGGGGTGCAGATCCCAACCTTTGACGCGCGTCTTTTCGATCTGGAAAAAGCGGCGGAGAGTGATGCCTATTGTGATGAAGTCAAAGGCATCTGCGCCGATGCAGGTGTCGAGATCACTGAGCTATCCACACACCTGCAGGGCCAGCTGGTGGCGGTGAACCCTGCCTATGACGCGGCCTTTGACGCCTTTGCCCCGGCGCTCTTGCACGGCAATCCGGCAGGGCGTCAGGCTTGGGCGGTGGATCAGATGAAAAAGGCCGCGGTTGCCAGCCGCCGTCTGGGGCTGGAGGCCTCGGTCAGTTTCACCGGATCGCTGGCCTTTCCCTATCTCTACCCCTGGCCCCAAAGGCCTGCCGGGTTGATTGAGGAGGCCTTCGCGGAACTTGCCCGCCGCTGGAAGCCGATCCTGGATGTCTATGACGAAAACGGCGTTGATGTGGGCTATGAAATCCACCCCGGCGAAGATGTCTTTGACGGCGCCACCTTTGAGATGTTCCTTGAGGCCCTGGGCGGGCATTCGCGCTGTCAGATTAACTATGATCCGTCGCATTTCCTGCTGCAGCAGATGGACTATCTGGCCTTCATTGATATCTACCATGAACGCATCTGCGCCTATCACGTCAAAGATGCGGAGTTTAATCCCGATGGTCGGCAAGGCGTTTATTCAGGCTATCAGTCCTGGGTCAATCGGGCGGGCCGTTTCCGCAGCCTTGGTGACGGGCAGGTGGACTTCAAAGGTATCTTTTCGAAACTGGCACAATACGGCTATGACAGCTGGGCGGTGCTGGAATGGGAATGCTGCCTGAAATCCCCTGAACAGGGCGCTGCCGAGGGCGCGCCGTTCATCCGCGATCATATCATTGAGGTGACGGATAAGGCCTTTGATGACTTCGCCGGCGCCGAAACCGATCTGGGGCAGATCCGGCAGATGTTGGGGATCTCGTCATGACCCGCCTGCGCCTTGGAATGGTGGGGGGCGGGCAGGGCGCCTTTATTGGCGGTGTCCATCGTATCGTTGCACGCATCGATGGCCAATGGGATCTGGTCGCCGGGGCGCTGAGTTCTGATGCGGAACGCTCCAAGGCCTCAGCGGCTGAATTGGGCATCGCCGCAGATCGCGCTTATACTGATTTTGAGGACATGGCCCGGGCTGAGGCCGCGCGTGCGGATGGCATTGATGCCGTCGCGATTGTCACCCCGAACCACATGCACGCCGGACCCGCGATTGCGTTCCTCAATGCAGGCATTCACGTCATCTGCGACAAACCCCTTGCCGCCACAGCCGATCAGGCCGAGGCGATTGCCCAGGCCGCTGGGACCAGCAAGGCACGGTTTATCCTGACCCATAATTACACCGGCTACCCGCTGATCCGGCAGGCCCGCCAGATGGTGGCAGAGGGCGAATTGGGGGACATCCGCCTGGTGCAGGTGGAATATGCCCAGGATTGGCTAGCCGAGGAGGTCAGCAACAAACAGGCCGACTGGCGGGTGGACCCCGAACGATCCGGCGCCGGCGGGGCGATCGGCGATATCGGCACTCATGCGTATAATTTGGCGGGATTTGTCAGCGGGCTGCAGGCCGAACAGCTTTCTGCGGATCTTTCCAGCTTTGTGGCGGGGCGGCGAGTGGATGACAACGCCCATATCATGCTGCGGTATGGTGGCGGGGCCAAGGGGATGCTCTGGGCGTCGCAGGTGGCAGTGGGCAATGAAAATGCCCTGCGGCTGCGGATCTATGGCAGCAAGGGCGGTCTGGAATGGGCGCAGGAAAATCCCAACCAGATGAGCTTCACCCGGTTTGGCGAACCCAAGCAGATCCTGACCCGGGCCGGCGCAGGGTCAAACGCCGCGGGAAGCCGCAACATCCGGGTGCCGCCGGGCCACCCTGAGGGCTATCTGGAAGGCTTTGCCACGCTTTACAGCGAAGCTGCAGCGATGATCCGGGGTGATGATGCGGATGCACATACGCCGGGGATAGAAGAGGGGCTGCAAGGCATGCGCTTCATCACGGCCTGCATCGCCTCCAGCGGTCAGGATGGGCGTTGGGTGACGCTCTGACCGGTTACAAAACAAAAGGCCCGCCACGTTCCGACGGGCCTTCCGCGTGAGTGGTGGGCTTAGCTGCCCGGCAGGATCACCTTGTCGATCACATGGATCACCCCGTTAGAGGCTGCAATATCCGCCGCCGCAACGCTGGCGTCATTGATCATCACACCGTTGTCGAGATCGATCATGATGTCAGTGCCCTGAACCGTGGTCGCCATCATGTCGTCCTGCAGATCGGTCGACATCACTTTGCCCGGCACAACGTGGTAGGTCAGGATCGCGATCAGCTGATCCTTGTTTTCCGGCTTCAAGAGGGTCTCCACAGTGCCTTCAGGCAGGGCGGCAAAGGCGGCATCGGTCGGCGCGAAAACGGTGAAGGGACCGTCGCCTTTCAGGGTTTCAACCAGACCGGCGGCCTGAACGGCGGCGACAAGCGTGTTGAAATCGCCAGCGCCAACAGCGGTGTCGACAATGTCTTTGGACATGCCACCGGCCATGGCAGGGGCGGCGAGAAGGGAAGCAATAGCAATGGTTGCTGCGCGGATCATTGGATCAGTCTCCGAAATGGTTTTGGTGTCTGAATGCCTCTGGGACATCTGCTGGGGCTACGCAGCCTGAGCCCAATTAGATCTGCGATATTTCTGGTAAAACGGCCTTGATTGCCTATTCCCGCAGGCTAAGCCCGCCGGTATTTCGATTTCCATAAAGTTCTCGTGAACAGACGTGAGCCGGTTTTGCGGCCTGTGCTTTGCAAGACACACATTGCAAGACGCACAAGCACGCTCTGCATTTTTGGCAGGGCAGGTTGATTGACAGGGGCGCATGGCCTGCCTATCTGGCGCAGGAAACGTCATCACATCAGATGGAATTGTTAGATGTTGGAGCTTGTGCATAAGCACTGATCACCACCGCTGGATCGGGGTGATCACAACCCGGGCCTGAAGCGAGACTTCGGCACCGGTGTTTTGATGTGTTTCACAAACAGGTTCACAATGAACATCTCGAAAATCGAACAGCGCGTGCTTCACGCGTTGGCTCAGGGTGGTGAGATCCGCTTTGAGCGTGCTGGCAATGGCAAACTGACTGAGGTCCATTGCTTTACCCATGATGGCATGGTTTTGATGGGCTGTACCTTGGACGTCGTTGGCAAATTGCGCCGCAAACGTCTGATCAAATCACAGAGCGCCAAACCTTACCGTATTTCCGCTCTGGGGCGCCAAGTGGTGCGACCACAGCTCAACAACCGAACGTAGCGAGGTCCGATATGAACATTCGCGAAGAAACTCCGGCGGATCTTTCGGTGATCCGCCAGATTGTCGATGACGCCTTTGTCGGGGCTGAACACAGCGACGGCACCGAAGGTCAGATCGTCGAAAAACTGCGGGCGGCAGGGGCGTTGACCCTGTCGCTTGTTGGCGAGGAGGCAGGGCAGGTCGTGGGCCATGTCGCCTTTTCTCCGGTGCGCATCGGGCCTCAGTCCACCGGCTGGTTTGGGCTGGGGCCTGTTGCGGTGCGCCCGGACCGGCAGGCGGGCGGCATTGGGGCGCGGTTGATTGAGGCCGGGTTGGCGCAGTTGCGTCAGCAGGGCGCCATGGGCTGTGTGGTGCTGGGCGATCCCGCCTATTACCAGCGCTTTGGCTTCCGCGCAGATCCGCAGGTGCAGTTTGAAGGCGTCCCGCCTGAATATTTCATGCAGCTGACCTTTGCCGGTGCAACACCAGCTGGCGCAGCGCTCTACCACGCGGCCTTTTATCCTGAATAACCGGGTCGCCTCCCCCATGGGTTGGGGGAGGCCCCTTGATTAAGCGGCGCGCTGCGCTTGCACTTCGGCCTCCAGCGCCTGAAGGTTGGCATCCAGAATGCCCGCCATCATCCAGCGCATCATGGTGTGGCCCATGAGCCAGCCAATTGGCCCCCATTTCACCCGAAACTCCATCGACCAGATCACCCTGCTGCCCCCGTCAGGGGTCGGCAGGATCTCTAGCGCGGCATAGGCTTCTTTCAACGGCATCGGATCCATGTCCTGCAACTGCACCCGGTAGCCATGTCCGGGCGTCCAGGCGGTGACCTCTTCAACAAGATGACTGCCATTGGCAAAGTGACAGCGTCGTTTGCTGCCGATGCCCGGCGCGCCCTGGCTCAGGGCCTCAACTCGGGTGATCTGCGGAGCGATCCGGTCGATCTGCATAAATTGGCCAAGCATCGCCCAGGTGGCTGCGGGGCTGGCGGTAAGGGTGCGGCTGCGGCTTAGATGGATCATCTGACTGTCCTAACTGTTGATTTGCTGCACCTGTCCTAAACTTGCCCTGCTGCCACCGTTATGGCAGCAGTGTGTCAGTAGGGGATAAAAAGATGCGACGCACCGAACGGCTGTTTCAGATCATTCAGATTTTGCGCACGGCGCGTGGCCCGGTGACCGGGCGTGATCTGGCTGCTGAGTTGGAGATCTCTCTGCGGACGCTTTACCGCGATATGGCCGAGTTGATGGCGCAGCGTGTGCCAATTACTGGCGAGGCGGGCACTGGCTATGTGTTGGAACGGGGCTATGACATGCCACCGCTGATGTTGACCGCGGATGAGTTGGAAGCGGCAGCGCTTGGTGCGGCTTGGGTCGCGGCGCAATCCGATCCTTCACTGGCACGCGCCGCGCGGGATCTGGTGGCAAAACTGGCTGAGGTGATCCCCGATGAGCTGCGCCCGATTGTGCTGGATGCAGGCTCGATTCCGGTGCCAACGGGCCGGTTTGAGGCGGATCAATACAGTGGTGCCGCGCTGCGTCGGGCCATCCGCGAACGCAAACGGCTGGCCCTGTCCTATGAGGATCGCGACGGGCAGGCCAGCCAGCGGGTAATCTGGCCGCTGATGATCGCCTATCTGGACAACACCCGATACATCGTCGCTTGGTGTGAAAGCCGCGAAGGCTACCGCCATTTCCGCACCGATCGGGTGCGTGGGCTTGAGGTCTTGGAGGAGAGCTATCCTGGCCGCCGCGCCAGTTTGATCCGCGCATGGGAAGCGGTTCGTGCTGCCAAGGCAAATGAGGCTGAAACGCAAGACGCCCCGACCGGATGATCGGGGCGTCTTGGTGTTCACTTGAAGGGGCGACTTAGTTCAGCCGTTCGCCGGTGCCGGGGGCAAAGTAGCTGACCTTGCCCAGATCAAAGGCCAGATCCAGCATCGCACCGGGCTGCGCCTTGGTTTCGGCATGCAGGCGCGCGGTGACCTGTTTGCCGCCCAGTTCTGCCACCACATAGGTGTCGGCGCCCGCCGGCTCGACCATGTCGATCAGGCACTGCGCCTCCTGCACATCCTGTCCAGCGCGGAAGCCTGCCTCGGCGATGTCTTCGGGGCGCAGGCCCAGAATAACATCTTCGGGCAGATCGCCGCTGTGGGTGTCTTTCAACACAATCGGTGCGCCGTCGCCGCGGGTGATCTCAATGTCCAGACCGCTGCCGTTGCGCTTGGCTTTGGCGGGGATCAGGTTCATCGCGGGCGAGCCCATGAAATCGGCCACGAACAGGTTTGCGGGGTTGTTGTAGATCTCCGCCGGGGTGCCGATCTGCTGCACCACACCGCCCTTCAGCACCACGATCTTGGTCGCCAGTGTCATCGCCTCAATCTGGTCATGGGTCACATAGACCATTGTGGCGCCGAGGTTCTGGTGCAGTTTCTTGATCTCGGACCGCATCTCAACCCGCAGCTTGGCGTCGAGGTTCGACAGCGGTTCGTCAAAGAGGAACAGCTTGGGATCGCGCACCAGCGCCCGGCCCATCGCCACCCGCTGACGCTGACCACCGGACAGTTGCCCGGGGCGGCGGTTCAGCAGCGGTTCGATCTGCAGCTGGCTGGCCACTTCTTGCAGCTTGGCCGCTTGGGTTGCCGCATCCACGCCCCGCACTTTCATGCCGAAGGTGATGTTTTTGGCCACCGACATGGTTGGGTAGAGCGCGTAGGACTGGAACACCATCGCGATGTCGCGGTCCTTTGGGCTGACATGGGTCATGTTTTTGCCGCCAATGCTCAGCGTGCCGCCGGTGATCGGCTCCAGCCCGGCGATGCAGTTCAGCAGCGTGGACTTGCCGCAGCCCGAAGGCCCCACCAGAACCAGAAAATCGCCCGGTTCAATCGAAACATTGATGTCTTTGAGGATCTCAACCGAACCGTAGTTCTTGTAGAGGTTCTTAATATCCAGAATAGGTGCCATTTGCCTTATCCCTTTACCGAGCCAGCGGTCAGGCCGCGGATGAAGTATTTGCCCGCCACCACATAGACGAGGAGCGTGGGAAGCGCGGCGATGATGGCGGCGGCCATGTCGACGTTATATTCCTTCACCCCGGTGGTGGAGTTGACGATGTTGTTGAGTGCCACGGTGACCGGCTGTGTGCCCGCCTGGCTGAAGCTGACGCCGAACAGGAAGTCATTCCAAATGTTGGTGAACTGCCAGATCACGGTCACCACCACGATGGGCAGCGACAGCGGCAGGAAGATCGACCAGAAGATCCGGAAGAAGCCCGCGCCGTCCACTTTGGCCGCCTTGGTCAGTTCGGCCGGAATGGTGACATAGTAGTTGCGGAAGAACAGCGTGGTGAACCCGATGCCGTAGATCACATGCACCACGATCAGCCCGGGGATGGAGCCTGCCAGTCCCATGAGCCCCAGCATGCGTGCCATCGGCAGCAGCACCACCTGAAACGGGATGAAGCAGCCAAACAGCATCAGCGAGAAGATTAGGTTCGCACCTTTGAACCGCCACTGCGCAATCACATAGCCGTTCATGGCACCCAGCATGGTGGCCAGCATCACGGCAGGCACAGTCATCAGGACCGAGTTCCAGAAGTAAGGGCGCAGGCCCTCACATTGCACACCGGTACAGGTTGACGACCATGCCGTTTTCCAGGCCTCAAAGGTGACATCGCGGGGCAGAGAAATCAGGCTGCCAGTGCGGATTTCATCCAGGCTTTTGAGTGAGGTGGTCACCATCACAAACAGCGGCATCAGATAGAACAGTGCAAAGGCACCCAGCATTGCAAACAGCAGCCAGCGCAGGGCCAGTTGGGACCAGTTCCGCTGTGGTGCGGCGCTGGGGGCGGCCGCATTGGCCGCGGGGGAGTGGGTGAAATCAGTCATGTTTCGCCCTCAGTTCTGAGTAGAGATAGGGAACCACGATGGCAAAGACGACGCCCATCATCACCATGGCCGAGCTTGCCGCCTGACCAATGTCGCCGCGCGAAAACGCCATGGCATACATATAGGTTGCGGGCAGATCGGTGGCGTAGCCGGGGCCACCGCCGGTCAGCGCGATGACCAGGTCAAAGCTCTTGATGGCGAGGTGGGCCAGCACGATGAAGGCCGACAGGAAAATCGGGGCCATCGAGGGAATGATGATGGCGGAATAGATGCGCCAGGTCGGGATGCCGTCAACTTGAGCGGCTTTGATGATCTCTTCATCAACACCACGCAGACCGGCAAGGAACAGCGCCATGACAAAGCCCGAGGCCTGCCAGACAGCGGCGATCACCACAGCGTAGATGGCACGATCGGGGTTCACCACCCAGTCAAAGGCGAAGTTTTCAAAGCCCCAGCCGCGGACGGTGGCTTCGATCCCCAGACCGGGGTTCATGATCCACTTCCAGGCGGTCCCGGTCACAATCATCGACAGCGCCATCGGGTACAGGTAGATCGTGCGCAGTGCGCCCTCGGCCCGGATTTTCTGGTCCAGCAGGATCGCCAGCAGTAGGCCCAAAACCATCGAGATCACGATGAAGAGCACGCCGAAGATGAAGAGGTTGTTCATCGCCGTGTCCCAACGGGGTGAAGCGAAGAGGCGCTCGTATTGAATAAGACCTTTGATTTCGTATTTCGGCAGCAGCTTGGAGCGGGTGAAAGAGACCCAGGCAGTCCAGAAGATAAAGCCGTAAACGAAGATGAGGATGGCCACGAAAGATGGAGCGAGCACCATCTTGGGCATGTGGCGTTCAAGCCATTCGGTCATGGTGACGACCTTTCATTTGCGGTGACCCGCCCCGCATGTGATCGGGACGGGCCGGGGGGAGATTACAGCGAGTTGGCGACCGAGTTGGCCAGCATCTCAACCGCGTCTGCCGAAGACATGTCCGAGTTGAAATGCGCGGTCACCACATCGGTGATCGCACCAGCTTGGGCACCGCGCAGTGCCATGCCGTGGGCATAGCTGGGCAGCAGCGAGCCTGCTTCGTTGCTGGCGTTCATGTCTTTGGCCGAGGTGTGGGCGCAGCTGTCGAATTCATCCAGAGCAACGTCAACACGTGCAGGGATCGAGCCTTTGTTCAGGTTGAACACCTTCTGGAAGTTCTGACCAACGATCAGCTTGGCCAAAAGGTCCTGGCCGGCTTTCTTGTCATCGCCGTCAACGTTGAACATCGCAAAGCTGTCAACGTTGTAGAGGTAACCTTCGCCGGGGGTGGACGCGCAGAGGAAGTCCTGGCCAGGCACTTTGCCGGCTGCAATAAACTCACCCTTGGCCCAGTCGCCCATGATCTGGAAGGCAGCTTCGCCGTTCATGACCATTGCAGTGGCCAGGTTCCAGTCGCGACCTGCAAAGTTGCTGTCCACATAGCCACGCAGGGTGCGCATCTGGTCGAAGATCTCAACCATGGTGTCAGATTTCAGCGTGTCCATGTCCAGTTCGACAAATGCTTTTTTGAAGAACTCAGGACCACCGATGCCCAGTGCAACGGCTTCAAAGACGGTCGCGTCCTGCCAGGCTTGACCACCGTGAGCCAGCGGGATGATGCCCGCGGCCATCAGCTTGTCTGCGGCGGCGTTGAACTCAGCCCAGGTGGTGGGCATCGCGATGTCGTTGGATTTCAGGACATCAGCGTTGGCCCAGATCCAGTCAATGCGGTGGACGTTCACCGGCGCGGCGCACCAGGTGCCTTCGCATTTCATATGACCAGCGATCGAGGCTGGCAGAACATCAGCCCAGCCTTCTGCTTCGGCGACCGACGAAATGTCCGCCAGAACGCCCTCTTCGTACCATTCCTGAATGGCCGGGCCTTTCAGCTGAACGGCGGTCGGTGCGTTGCCCGACAGGACACGGGCGCGCAGTGCGGTCATCGCAGCGTCGCCGCCGCCACCGGCAACCGGCATGTCGGTCCAGGTGCCGCCGTTGTCGGCAAATTCACCTTGCAGAACGGCCACGGATTTCGCTTCACCGCCGGATGTCCACCAATGCAGAACTTCGGCTTCCGGACCTGCAACAGCCATGTTGGATGCAACAATCGACGCCACCGCTGCGGTGGCGAATACGGATTTCTTCATAAGATTACCTCCCAAGTGTGGCTGCCCGTCGGGGCAGCGCTGTTTAATTGGTGCCTCAGGTTCGCAGGGCCAAACAATGGCCCATCCGGCCCTTTTAGGTGAGTCATGTCACAAAATCCGGGCTTCTGTTACACGTTGTTACCTAGGCCTTGATTTTGTTGCATGGTGTTACAAACCCCGGGGCAGGAGGCGCGGCACACCCCACGGCGGGGCGGGCTGCGACAAGGAAGAAAAGGGAGGCAGCCATGGCGATTCCGCGGCTATTGGTTGTGGATGATGACGCTGAAACGCGCAGCATGATGACACAGTTCATGCGGCAAAACGGCTTTATCGCACTGCCCGCGCAAAGTGAGGCTGAGATCCAGGCACAGTTGGAAAACGGACGCGTGGACCTGATCCTGCTGGATGTGATGCTGGGCGATGAAAACGGGGTCGAGATCTGCGCCCGGCTGCGCAGCGATCAGGATGTGCCGATCATCCTTGTCTCAGCGCTGTCAGCCGACCATCAGCGGATGGCGGGCTATGAGGTGGGGGCGGATGACTATATCGCCAAGCCGTTTAATCCGCAGTTGTTGCTGGCGCGGGTGCGGGCAGTGTTGCAACGCGCACAGCGTTCCGCCTCGCTGACCTATCGGCGCAAGGTCGGGACCTTCCGTTTTGGCGGCTGGGTCTATGACGCCAAACATGATGAGGTGCGCTCGCCCGAAGGGTTTCAGGTGGCGCTGTCGCGGCGGGAAACCAGCCTGTTGAAGGTGCTTCTGGCCAATCCCCACATCCCCCTGACCCGTGAAGAGATTGCTGCCGCGCTGGATGTGACGGGTGACAGTGGCACGCCGGATACCGCCGGCCGCGCGATTGACGTGCTGGTGGGGCGCTTCCGCTCCAAGATCGAGAAGAACCCCAAAGACCCGCAGATGTTGCGGACGGAACGTGGGGTGGGCTATGTCTTTGCCGTAGACGTCCGGGTTGAGGCGGACTGATGCGGTTTTCCTTCCGCCTGCGCTCCCTTGGCATCCTTTGGACCCTTTCCGCCTTTATTGCCGGGGCGGTGGCCGCGTGGCTTTGGGTCAGTTCCAACGCCGATTGGCGGGCGCATCAGCTGCGGGCCTATGCCGGTGGCGTGGCGCTTTACGATGCGTTGCGCGGGGACAGTCAGCCGCCAGCCGGCGTCAGGCTGAAACCCTTGTCGCCAGCAGAAACGCTTCTGGCGAATGAAGGTGCCTTTGCCCGGCTGCAGAAACCCGGCAAACCCGCCTATATCACCAATGTGTCGATCTATGCCGATCAGGGGGAATTCTTCACCGGGTCGCGCCTGAACATCGCGGTGATCTCGTCCACGCTGCGCTATCAGGTGTCTGCCCTGCCGCAGGGGGAAAACCGATCGGCCCCTGAAAAGCTGGGGGCGGTGACGCAGCTTTTGGCGACCTATTGCAGCGATCCCATTTTGCTGGCCCGGCTTGGCAATGGCGCATGGTTGCGGGTCGATGGGCTGGCGCTTTGGGGCTGTGAGGCGGCGCCCAATGACTGGCGTTTGGCGGCTGTGGCCCTTGCGGTTCTGGCGCTTGCGGTGCTGCTCAGCCAGGTGGCGGAAACGGCGGCAACCTTTGATCGTTTTGCCCAGGCGCTGCGGGCCCACCGCCGTTTTGGCGGGCCGGAAAGCTACCGCGCCGAAGGCCCGGCCGAACTGCGTGAGATTGTGGAGGCGGTAAACGCCTATCTGGAAAGCGAACGCGCACAGCTGAGCAAACGGGCGGTGGTGCTGTCTGGCGTCAGCCATGACCTGGGCACGCCAGCCACCCGCTTGCGGTTGCGGTCTGCGCTGATCCCCGATCCCGAACTGCGCGAGAAGCTGGAAGGCGATATCGACCAGATGACCGGCATGATCGAAAGCGTGCTGACCTACACCCGCAGTGAGCTGAACACCGAGGAGCCGCGCCAGATCTCCTTGACCGCGCTGATTGAGGCGCTTGTTGAGGACTATCAGGATCTGGGCGATCCGGTAAGCTTCAGCCGCCGCGCGCCTGAGATGATCGAAGGTGGGCGGTCGGTGTTCATGTCCCGCACCGGGCAAACCCTGGCGCCAGAGGAACGCCGCGTGCTGGTCTCCGCGCGACCGATCTCATTACAGCGGGCGCTGTCAAACCTGATCGACAACGCTTTGAAATATGGCCGCCGGGCAACTGTTGAGTTGGAAGCAATGGCCGATCGCGCCGTGATTACCGTTGAGGATGAGGGTTCCGAGTTTTCTGTTGCGGATATTGAGGGCATGTTGGCCCCCTTCCAACGCGGGCCCAACGCACAATCCGTCGATGGTTTTGGCCTTGGTCTGACCATTGTGGCAACCGTGGCGGAACAGCACGGCGGGCACCTCAGCTTTGAAGAAGGGCGCACCGGTCTGCGGGCCCGGCTGGAAATCCAGCGCGGCTAGACGTCAGGTACGGGCGCTTTGCAGGCTTTCGGGGTAAAGCATCTGCCGCGGCGTCGCGAGCAGCAGGAAAATCGCGATGAGTTTCAACAGGCTGGGCACCACCGCATAGGCCAGGCCAAGCGCGTTCAGCGCCTCTATCTCGTTTTGCGCGGCCGGGCTGTAGCCCGCGGCCTGCAAGGCCGGCAGCGCTACCGCAGCCGCCAACGCCAGCGCCACTTTGGCGGCAAAGGACCACAGGCCAAAGCCGATCCCCTCAGGCAAATCAAACCGCGCCAATGAGGCCGCAAAAAGCGCAGGCAGGATCACCATATCCGCCGCTAGTGCCGCACCGGAAGCAAGGCAAACGATGGTAAACCCCCAGGCCGATCTCGGTTCCAGAACCGCGGCCCAACCAAAGCTGAAGATCGCCAAAGTCATTGCAGGAACCAGAACCTGCCGCGCGCCCCAACGCTTGGCCGCTTTTGCCCAAAACGGTGCCGCCAGCCCTGCGCTGAGGAAGAACAACAACAGGAAGGGGCCGGTGAGGTTTGGCAATTGCAGGCGGTCCTCGACAAAGAAAACAAATAGCGTCGACGACAGCGCCACCGGCAGCGCGTTGATCAATCCGATCAGCAGCAACCACATCGGCGCTGGCGCCCAGAGCTGCCGCAGGTTCAGCTTGTGCCGCGTCACCGGGTGGTCCGCCGGGCCAGCCCACAGCGCCCGGGTGCTCAGCGCCGCCAGCACAATCAGCGCCACCAGCAGCAGACCAAACTCGCGGTAGGGGGCATCCCGCCCAAGTGTGATCAGGAGCTGAGGCGCACTGGCGGCAATCAGCACACCGCCCAACAGGCCGGCCTCGCGCCAGCCGGCCAGCTTCAGATGGGCATCTGGCTGTGAACCGCCCGCCAACGTCACGCCTTGCCCGTAAAACAGGATATGCAACAGGCTGTAACTGGTGAAAACCACGATGAGAGCGGTCATCAGCCAGGGCAGGGGTGCAATCGGCGCAGGCAGGACAAACAACATCAGAAAGCCAAGTGCCAACCCGGCCAACCCGATTTGGCTGAGGCGCAGGCGCTGCGGTGCATAGCGATCCACCAGCCAGCCAAGTGCCGGGTCCTGTATCAGGTCGATCAGGCGGATGGTGATCAACACGCCGCCTAATGTGGCCAGATCAATGCCCAACTCGCTGGCGGCAAAGCTGGGCAGGTGGATGTAAAGCGGTATGCCAGCGCTGGCCAGAACCGCGGCGAACAGGGCAACTTTGGGGTAAAGACGGGTGTCGGGGGTCATTGACCACGCAGCTGGCTGGACAGTTTGGGGTCACGTGACTGATCTGACATCCAGATCGAAAGCAGGCGTTTGCGGATATCGGGATGACGCAGCTCGCAGGTTTTGCGGCCATTGAACAGGAAATCGACGCGGTCCTTTTGCGCCCCAAAGGCCACAAACCGGTCACCGGGTGACACCGTGCGATAACAGCCCTGCAGTTTGCTTAGAATGTCGGTATGATCCGCCTGATCGCCTTCCAGCCGTTCCAATTCCTTGCCAGAGGCATAGACCAGCCGGTCCCGTTTGAAACTGCGGTCATAGGCCAGTTCCAGTGCAAAGGGCTGTGACCAGGAAAACGGTGCGGCATTGGCGGTGAACAGGCGCGCCGAATAGATCGGGATCCCTAACCATCGGACCTTGGCACTGCCGCGTTGCGCTGCCGTTCGCAGGGAGCTTGCTATCTCTGCAGGGACCGCCAAATGGGGCGAATCTGTTTGAGCGGTCGTGGCAGAACTGGATCCGGCCAGCACAACGCAGACAGTCATGACAAAAGTGAACACGAAGCCAACAGCGCCGCCGGAGGCGATGAGGGGAGGCCTGTTGAAGCGGCGATAAATCATCAGCATGGTCCTTCTTGTCACTGCGCTTACGATCTGGCTGGGGGAATGGATCACTCTTTACCCGGCATATTAGCCGGCATGGCGCGCGCCCTTGGGGCCTGAAATCCGCCAAGCGCTTGCAATTCGTCGAAAGATCGCCAATCAGGAAATGGTGAAATCTCTGCGTCTCATCCTTTTTGCGCTTCTGGCGCTGGTGCTGGCCTTTGGCTGCTATAGCGCCGCCATGTCCTATTTCCGCGCCGAAGAGCAGCAGCGCGCCGAAGGCCGGTTGTCGCTTTATCATTCGACCGTGACCGCCGAGATTGAACAGTTTTCCCACCTGACCTACGTGTTGGCCCGTGATGCGTTTGTGATCGATGCCGCCAGCACCGCCGCCACCGGGGATCTGGCCGGCCCTTTGAATAACGCGTTGAACAACCGGCTGAAGTCCTTCGCGGCTGAGGCCGGGTTGGATGCGATCTATCTTATGCGCCCAGACGGCACCACCATCGCCACCTCAAACGCGGATCTGCCCGAAAGCTTTATGGGCAAGAACTATGCGTTTCGCCCCTACTTCCAGACCGCACGGGATGGTCAGCAGGGTCGGTTTTACGGGATTGGCTCCACCACCGGCCTGCCGGGGTATTTCATCGGCGATCCGGTGCATAATGCCACTGGGGCCCTGGTGGGGGTGGTGGCATTGAAGCTCGACATCTCCATGCTGGAGGCCCGCTGGCGCAGCGCGGGGGAGCAGGTGATGCTGGTCAATCAGGACGGCGTTGTGCTGCTGGCCTCTGATCCGGATTGGCGCTACCGCGTGCTGCAACCCTTGCAACAGGTACAGCGGGCACAGATCGAAACCGCCCGGCAGTTTGCCACTGAACCCCTGCCGCCCCTGGACTGGGAACCGCTGGCAGGGGGGCGGGCCCGGATCGGTGTGGATGAGCGTTTGCACCTCACCGCCTCTGACCTGCCGCAGGGCTGGGTGCTGCATTACTTCGCCAGCGAAGAACGGGCCCAGTTCCGCGCTGCGCTTTTGACCGGTGGCCTGTTGTTGATCGCAACCCTGTGGCTGGTGGCCAGCCAGCAACGCCGGGCCCGGCGTATCGGCGCAGCCCTGCAGCAATCCAAAGACGAAGGCGTGCAGCTGCGTGAGGCCAACGACCGTCTGGCGGTGGAAATTGACGAACGCCGCGCGGCGGAACGGCGGCTGAAACGCACCCAGGACGAATTAGAACGTGCTTCGCGTCTGGCAGCTCTGGGTCAGTTGGCGGCCTCGGTCACCCATGAGTTGGGCCAGCCCATCGCCGCCATGCGCAACCACCTGGCGGCAGCCGAAATCTCGGGCAGTGGCGGTCGGGCCACGCCGTGTATCGCAGCACTGGTCGACCGGATGGAGGGGATCACCCGGCAGCTCAAATTCTTTGCCCGCACCGAGGGCGAAAGCTTTGCCGAGGTTGATCTGGCCAGCGCGATGGCCGCGGCAATTGAGCTGGTGTGGCCCAATTTGGATCAGGCGGAGGTCACGCTGGACTGGCAGCGCCCTAGCGCCCCCATCACCGTGCGGGCCAATCAACTGCGGCTGGAACAGGTGATGACCAATATTCTGCGAAATGCTGTGGACGCCGTCGAAGGCGATAGCGAACGGCGCATTGAGGTGCATCTTGGTCAGTCTGAACACCATGGCTGGTTTGAGGTCCGCGACAGCGGCCATGGACTGGGCGCCGCGACGCTGAAGGACTTGCAGGAACCCTTTGTGACCACCCGCGAAAGTGGCCGTGGCATGGGGCTGGGGCTGGCGATCTCGGCCAATATCATCAAAGAACACGCCGGCACGCTGGCAGCGCAGAACCTTGCATCGGGCGGCGCGGCGTTTCGGGTGGAAATTCCCCTGACCGAGGAGGGACAGGATGACTGAAACACAAACCGTGTCGGTTCTGGTGGTGGATGACGACCGCGAAATGCGCCTGTCGCTGGTTGACCTTTTGGAAGCGGCCGACTGGCGGGTTGAGGCCCTGCCGCGGGCCGAAAAGGTTGCTGAACACCTCAGCCATTTTCAGCCCGATGTGATCCTGTCAGATGTGCGCATGCCCGGCATGTCCGGCCTTGAACTTCTGGCCTCTCTTGATCCGGATACCGCACCACCGCTTGTGTTGATTTCAGCCCACGGGGATATCCCGATGGCGGTCAGCGCGATGCAGGCGGGGGCCTATAGTTTCGTCGAAAAACCCTATGAGCCCCGCCGCTTGCTGACCATCCTGCGCCACGCGGCCGAACAGCATCAGATGCGCCGCACCACCGAACGGCTGCGCGCCCGGCTGGCGCGCCTCTCGGGGCTGGACCGGGTGCTGCTGGGCGCAACGCCTGAACTGGCCAATCTGCGCGAAGATATTCTGGATATCGCAGAAAGTCCCGCTGCGGTGCTGATCCAGGGCGAAACTGGGACTGGCAAAGAACTGGTAGCGCGGGCGCTGCATGATCTGGGGCCACAGGCGGATGGGCCTTTCCTGGCCCTGAACTGCGCTGCATTGAACCCTGCGAGTTTTGAAAGTGAGATGTTTGGTGAGGCCGGCCATCACGAGGGCAAGCTGCTGCTGGCGGACGGCGGCACGCTGTTTCTTGATGAAATCCTGTCCTGCCCGCCTGATGTGCAGGCCAAGCTGCTAAGGGTGATTGAGGACAAACAGGTGACGCCGCTTGGTGCCAGCCGCCCGGTGCCGCTGCGGTTCCGGGTTGTCTCGGCCACCAATGAAGACATGGCCGAAGCCATCGCCGAAAAACGCTTTCGTCAGGATTTGTCGTTCCGGATCAACACGGTTGAGCTGACCCTGCCAACACTGCGGGCCCGGCGCGGTGATCTGGTGCTGCTGTTTACCCATTTTCTGGAACATTACGCTCTGACCTATGAAGTAGAGCCGCCCAGCCTCACCCAGGAAGACCTGACCGCGTTGATGGCGCATAATTGGCCCGGCAATGTGCGCGAATTGCGCAATGTCGCCGAACGCCGGGTTCTGGCCGCCCGGCGCGGCGGTGGCTCAGTCACACGTGCGCTGCGGGTGGATCTCAGCGTGGATGAGGTGCCCGATACCCTGCGTGAAGCCGTCGCCGCCTATGAGCGCGCGTTGATCGGCAAAGCCATCACCGCCCATCAGGGTCGGATGGAGGCCGTGGCCGAAGCGCTGGGCATCGGTCGCCGCACCCTCAATGAGAAGATCGTCAAACTGGGCCTTGATAAGGACGCGCTGCTGTAACTGCGGCGGCTGATTTTGTCCTTGGCAAATTCGCGATACCCGCTATGAGTGTTGTTGATTGATGTTTTTCTTATTTGGACAATTTCCGTGACCACATTTTTGCGCGCCGCGACTCTGGCCTGTTTCGCCACTTTCACCGCCACATCCGCCCTGGCCGAAGATACGCTCTGTCAATTTTCCAAATGGCGCGGGGCCCCTGCCGACATCGCTATGAGTTGGACCGGGTCAGCTTTTGTGCTGCGGACGGACGCTTCTGGCGACAATATCTCTCTGAAATTTAACGAAGAATCATCGGATTGGATCCCGATGAAACGCAGTTCCAATGGTCGTTTTGATACTTTTGTGTATCGGCGCACTGCCAAGCCAGCGCCGGGGTTTATCAAACGGGCCCGGTTCAGTTTCCGGATCTATCCAGATGGCAAGTGCAAGGGCTTTGTGGAGGCCAAGGGTTTCCCTCTGTTGGAGGCCACCGGCAAGACCCGCTAAGCCTGCGGATTTCCGCAGGGCCAGTTTTTAGGCCCGCGCGGTTTCCTTCATAGCCAAGCATGCGGCGATCCGCCAAACTCCCTGCCATCCAAATGATGTTGGATCTTGGGAGGATCTGAAGATGAAAAAGTTATTGACCCACGCAGCCGTTGCTGCGTTGGCGGCAGGTTTTGCAACCGAAACCATGGCGACCGAATGGAATGTTTCGCTTTGGGGTAAGCGTCGTGCGTTTACGGAGCATGTTGAGAAGCTGGCGGAGCTGGTGTCTGAGAAGACGGGTGGCGAGTTCACGCTGAACATTTCTTATGGCGGTCTGTCGAAGAACCGCGAGAACCTGGATGGGATCTCGATCGGGGCGTTTGAGATGGCGCAGTTCTGTGCCGGCTATCACCGCGACAAGAACCCCTCGATCACCGTGTTGGAACTGCCGTTC